>Ga0065711_1003152_pt1 | contig 29473 bp, 18 predicted proteins | sample Hoacrofraction12_FD_59098 | JGI IMG/M metagenome (GOLD analysis project Ga0065711, IMG submission 59098) | Hoatzin crop microbial communities from Cojedes, Venezuela - Epithelial fraction 12 v2 (version 2) | ecosystem: Host-associated > Birds > Digestive system > Esophagus > Crop | place... | reverse complement strand
GCTGGCCCCAGCCCCGGGCTGTGGCCGAGGCTCCCGCGGCCCCGACCTCCCGACCGCCCGCGCCGGGGGAGGTCGCCGCTTTTTTTGGGCCGAGGAACAATCGCCTGCATTGTGCAGAGCGAGCTGTGCGTGTGGTGTTTGTTGGTTTTGTGTTTGGTGTGGGGGTTTTTTTTGTTTTGTTTTTTTTTTAAAATGCACGGCCTAATTTGCAGTTCTTTCGGATTCATTTTTTGAGTTCAGTTCATGGGAGTTTTTTTTCCTGATGTGTGAAACACGCACATGCTGCGTGTCCCCCACATGCATGCTGCTTTTTAGTGGGGTTTATTTATTTTCATTGCTCTTACAACTAGGTTGCGTTGGATTAAAAGCTATTGTTTGATAATAATAGACAGTTCAGGAAGAATTGCAGGAATACTGTTCTAGCCTGCAGCCCTGCAGGTTCAGAAAATGCCTTGGATTCCATTGCATTCAGCGTGCGAATGCTATAAATAGTGGTTTTTAATTTTTTTTGTTGATAGCAACATGTTGCATTAATGGGTACTGTGTAAAATGCATCTTTATTCTACAATTTCTGCAGGTTTTAGTAATGCATTTCTTAGAGGAGCAGTGTGTATATTTCATTCTGAAGTGTTGGTGATGGCAGAAGGGTGTAAAGTGCACCACGCATCTAGAAAGAAGATGGCTAATACTGTCTTCAGCCTTAACCATGACCCGTTGTGGGTATCACACTTTGATTCACTCCCAAGTTATGTTACAGGTTGCCGCTGGTGTGTGAATGCTTTCCAGTGCACCTAAACAATGTAGAGTCTCACAGAACCTCTCCGTGATGTTTTGGATTCTGTTGCAATTGTTTGGGAAATAAAAAGTAAGATGTTGATACACTGAATAATTTACCAGTGCTACAATGTAACTGAGCAAATGTAAATTGATCTGGCGGGTCCTGTGGTCTCTAGTATAGCTTAGGCAGGAAAGCTGTGTTCTGGGGATCTCTGGGCCTTAATTAGATTCTTATTAATTGCTACATACCCTGAAATGCACCTGAAGAACGCTGTTAGGCTACATGAAGTGGCAGTATACAGCTGCTGCTGACCAGGACCCTGATTTTATACTTCTGTCCGTTGACTTCACTGGCCGGCCTGTAGAGGTAACCTCACAAGAGAAGTCCGCACTGCCAAAACGGGTGCTATGGTGAAGAAGTTCTGTGTACAAGAGTTTGCTGGAGATGTGTCAGGATGTTGCAACAGTTTAGTTTCGAGAGAGCTGCTGGATACCGAGGCTTCAGTTGCTGAAGGAAAAAAAAGGATTGGTATTGTTAGGTGCAGTAGTACTGTGTTTTGGTGGCATCTGCTTAAAATGGCAGAGTTAAGGTTGAGCTGCCAGTCATTGGAACATAACATAATTTAGTTTAGAACTAATTTAGTTTGGAAGGGTCCTTCCGAGGTCGTCTGGCCTAACCCCCTGCTCAAAGCAGGATGAACCTCAGGGTTCAGTCAGATGGATGGACCCTTTCAGACTCCAATACTAACATGTATTGTAAGAGGAGTTCCCATGTGTAAGGAAGCCAGTTTTGGGGAACTGTTTAGTCACAGATGCCAGCAGAATGTCTTCACTCACACTCTGTAAAAGACAAGAGAAAGTGCATCCTTTTTAATTTAAGATACAAGTGAGTGAGGAAAGGACTTCAGGAGTTCCTGAATAGGTAATGGCTCATTCATGCCCAAACTAAATACTACGGCAGTGTAGACTGTTTACAATGACAGAGTTAGGTCTGTAAGTTAAAAGTTTTCCCAGTGCACATGTGTCTTGTGATTACTTTTGGGTGTGACTAACTCAGGTCAATTCACTTTCACTGGAGTGTTTAAAGAAATTTTGCTCGTTCCTGTGTGTGTGTTAAGTTTTTTTTTTCCCCTTCAGCACTTAGATATTTTTTTTCCTCATCTATTCAATTAGCATCAGAATCTTTAAAAATGTATAAGTACATTTTTACCCTTGTTTTTCTTCTCCTTGTTGCCTTACTTTCCATTCTACCTCACACTATTATTTTCTTTTCTGAGAATTCCTGAAAGTCTGTTTCCTCTGAACTGCACAAATGTGACTTGGAAGAGTTCAGCCTGAAAAGTAAAAGTTTTGGGAAGTTTTGAGGCACTCAAGTAAATGTTGAAGATCTAGACCACTATATTGCCTGAGTGTAGCAATCGATACTCCTTGGGGTTTGATTCTGTCTCAGAGGCTTGTAAGCAATGCTGTTTGTGGATGAATGCCACAATACCATTTATACAGAGCTTGCGTTTGCTAGAGAGTGTCAGGCAGAGTTAGATGCTACGCTAAGAAGTTTGAACTGCTACTTTCTGAAGAATGTGTTTAACATAGGACAAATTGCAGTGGTATTTTCTGTTGGATTTATTTTGTGAAAGAAGGAGATGCAGAATTGATACGATATTTAGATACGTGATAGTGAGAGGGGCACAACTCTTCTTGCTTTCATGGTCAGGTATAGTGTTAGATATTCCAGATACTGTGTTGAACTGTTCAGCTATTTCTATACAGTAAAAAACCCCTTATACTCTGTGAAGCTTTTTAATATATTGTTTTTCATTGCTGGATTATATCCTCAGAGTGTAAAGAAAATACTGTCAAACAAGTAAGTTAACAGTGATTCAGAGCTTCCTTCTTTGTTATTTCTTCAGCTTGCTTCACTTGATACTTTCTGATAGCAAGAGAGGATGTGTTAGGTGGGTGTTTCAAATGACTTCCCAATGTCCGAGAAGCCTTTACTATTATTTGGCACTCAAGAGTTGCCTGCAAGACAAAAGACTTTTGCCAGGAACAGGAATCTTTCTCTTTTAATAGAGTTTATTACCTTACTAGCAGACACTGCATGTACAAGGGGAAGCTTTTCACGTATTTTCTATTTACTTTTTTTTACCTCTTACCACTGCAGGGATCATGATATAGCTCATTGTCGACAAGAGGATCCATGTAGGGAAAATTATTATTCTTAGTATGATTACGTTAATAATTTCATTGCTATCATCATGGTTGTCCTGGTGGTACTGTAATGCACCTCTCAAATGAACAGCAGCCTTTTGTTGGATGGAGTAGCATCCACATTACTCCACCTGAAAACACTGTTCTTATTATGTTCCTCTCGTGATAGTGAAGTTGTCGTAGACTTTTCAGAAATACCTTCTCCCTTTGTAGGGATTCTTTCAGACGTGTAAAGTCTGTCCCTCTAGATTTGTATGTGTTTTGGGTTTTGGTTTTTTTTTTTTTTGCATTATACAAACTAAGTCACTTATATAAAATCATGCAATGATCAATGTCTAAAGCAACTCAATGGTAGACTATGTCTTAGTGTTGTCTGATAGTACAAATATGAATAAATCACACCAGAGTATAAACTGGGCTACCAAAGAGTCAGCGTTGTGCTCGTTAAGCTGTTGAAGTCTTTAGGATCTAATGAATTAGATTTTAGAAGGGATGGGTGTGCAAAAGATTGTAGAACAAAATCACAAACTTTTTAGTTGGTCAAACAGGAAAACCTGCAGGTAGAGAAGTAGAATAGGAAATGTAAGAACATGCAGACAGAATGCATTTTTACTTTTGTATTTTAAAACGGATGAAGAAAGAGTATGACTTAATCTTTGTTACAGAGCAATTGTTGTCTTTTTCATGTGTAAGAAGGCAGGAGTAGGAGGAATTAAGTTTAGAAAAAAAAAAGAAGAGGAGCCAGGAGGAGCTGGCTCTTCAAAGTGAAGTATTAGTAATTACCTATAATTTAATCAGACCAGATCCCAGAGCAAGATAATAAGAGCATGACCTACGAAAGAGGACTTTTTGGAAGTTAAAAGGGTTTCTAACATGAAGCTTCGCAAGGCACGTGATTTGTCATGAAGCATCGCATAGAGGACTTTATTTTCTCTTTCACATTGCAAAGAAATCATAATATAGACATTAGTTCAGATGGTTATAGAGAGCTGATATGGCTTGTGCCTGGATTCCTTTTACCATTACAGCTGTTAAACTACTCCAGACTCATGCCTGAAGAGTGTATCTTCCAAAGAACATATTTACCTGGTTCCTTGTACCTGATTTTTTGTTGCCTTGTTCTTGCCATTCATGGTACATGATTCATTTCATTTAGGTTTGTGTAGACAAAACACTTCAGGATGTAAGGAGGCTAAAGTATTGTGTATTTCACAAAAATAATAGTATGCAAAAAATCTGGACTACAAAGTAGCTAGCAGTGTCTGATAGAATCCAATTTTCAAGCAGGTGGGAGAAATTCTCTTCCTCTCTCTTTCTGCACTCCAAAGTAAAACTTTTTATTTCTCTTCCACTTTAAAAAAGTGTTTTCTATGAAGAATAATACATGGTATGGGCTGACATGGGCATGAATAATAATGAATGATATTGGATTGAAGGAAAAAACACACCCTCAAAAAGATGGATAATATACCTTTCCCCAAGGGTGTGGTTTTTTGTTTTTTTTTAATGTAGTTAAATAATAAAACTCAGACTTGACTTCAATTGAAAGACTGCATGTTGCAGGGTACAGTCAGCATTGGTTCTGCACATATACACTCTGCATCGTGGCTACTTTAATGAAGGATTCAGCAACATATATCCATAAGCTTACATGAGAGCTTGTCTTTTTTTTTTTTTTTTTTTTTAATACAGACTAACTTAGGGTCACAATTATGGAAGTGTTATGCTCCCGAGGACAATTTGTCTTTTCCTTACATACCTTCAGTACCATTTACAGGCCGGTATCCTCTTTGGTTGAGACTCCAAATATTTTGAATGCTCAGTCTGAACCTGTCGGCATAGTAGTTAGCTCTATTCCTTAAAGTTTCTCCTGCCTTTCAAGGGGTTTCCTGCTTGTGTTGTAATTACACTGAGCAATAGAATCCCAAGTTAAGCCAAACACTAAGACAAGCCTGTTCCGTTTTGCAGGTTAAGAATTCACACGGAGTTCAAGTTCGATTAATTTAGAGTCATGAAAGAGTTATGGGGGATTTTTTTTGAGAAACATGCAGTAAGGAGAGAAAAACTGGGCTGCATAAGTAGTCCTTTCCCTAGTTCTTTTCGGTATGTGGGCAGTAGAGGTGGAAGCTGGGGGGAAAGAATAACGAGTGCCGGTAGTACAGCAGACCAAGAGAGAGAAGTTTTTATGCAAGACTGATGATTTAGCTGGTGTTTAAAGTAAATTGTGTTAAAAATGAAAGGGTTACCGAGTGGCAGAGGTCTTGTAATGAATGGTTTAATCGGCAGTTTCAGAAAGCGAGATTAGGTTCTAAACATCTGCACTGTTTCGTTTCTTTTATTTGGGACACCATCTCGCTAGGGTAGAAATAAAATTTTTGAAGCAACTCAAAGCAAGCTACTGTCATCATCCCTTTGAATTCTGCATGGCCCTACCCCTAGGGATTTCCTTCCTCAAGAAGGGTTTATCGCTCTGCTGGGCCTCATCTGGGGTTTGCTGCTTGGATGTGTTTTTCCTCTGTTGCGGGCCTTTCTGTGCAGGTACAAAGAATTCTTCCCTGCGCAGTCTTAAGTTTTATCTGAAGGTTTCTGTAAGGGAGAAAATTTGGCACAAGCTTACTTTAAAATTTCAACTTCCTGTTTTAAGTGAATGTTTTGCACATGTCCTGGATCTTGGTGCCTGTTAGAATTTGTAAGATGCCATATCAGGGCAAAAATGAGAATTCTGGTGAATTCTTAAAAATGAATGGCAAGTAACTTTTAGAAAAACGTGTCAAAAGAATTGATGGCTGTAACAAGTGTGTATTTAGCTTAAGAAGTGATCCCCATGTGTGACTTGATTAACGAACACAAATTCTTTGCAAGCTACTTCTAGACTTCACTTTGACGTGTGTACTAGTACAAATAATTACTCATCTAAAAAAATTATCAAAAATTAAAATAAGATGATCATGCAGTGAAAAGTAGGTAAGGAGCAGAGCGGATGGCAGGCAAGTAGATTTAGATAGCAGCTGGTGGTGTAGCTGTTTGTGTTTGCTCACTGTCCTGAAGCACAGCCAGAGTCTCTCCCCTTATAGACCACTGTGCCAAATCTAGACCTGGCAACTAGTGACTGAGGACCCATTTCTTTATGTGTGTTTGGAGCAGAGCTTCCCCTTATCTACCTCTGTATTTCTAGCACTTCGAGCCCATGAAAAGCTCTTCTTAGGCACTACTGTAAGCACAACAGCCTAAAGCTGCTCTAATTTCTGCTGCCCCCAGGCTCTCACCCTGCTACTTGTTCTGGAAAGGAAGGGCTGACATAATCCTTTTGTCAATTCTGCGGTGCCAAAGGGAGTTTTATGCACAGTGAATAACTCTGAAGGGGGCTCTTCTGCCCACCTTAAGGTACTTTTTACATTGCCCATAAGGTCTAAATAGACTTCACAATAATTGTTTATATTGTCTTCCTGCACAGTGCTGTGCCACATTGAGATAACAGAGCAAGCTCTAAATAAGCTACCTTGTGTACAGGAGGCAGTTATCACAGCAGTCTACCCAGGTTAATTCAGCTATAATACTTGTGGGTATACTCAAGCTGGCTCAGATATCACTGCATAGCACTGCGTTATTTAGTATAGACATACTCTCATGAGAATCAGAGTTGTTGTCTTTGAAGGCATTTACTGGCCTGCATAAAAAGTGTTGGTAAAACCCACAGAGTTTTCAGCCAAGAAATGCACTTTGAAAAAACAAAATCAAATCCCGCTGCCATTGGCATGTCTGTTTGTTCAACAGAAAAGCCAGCAATGGAATGGACGTGAACATGAAACTTCCCCTTCACTTCTAGCTATTCTTCTACATCTGAATTTTAGGCGGATTTTTAGGCAGAATGTTGAAGCCGTTGCCCTAAGTAGCCGTAGCATTCGTTTCTTGTACCAGGAGCTTGGCACACTCCTAAATCTGTTTAAAATAACATAAGGTTTGAGGAATGTCCACTTTTTATTCAATGCTTGCACATTAATTGTGTGACCTCTGACTTTTCTTAAGGTTGAAAGCCAAGGCAGCGCCTTAAACAGTATGTCTAGGAGTGAGGAGTGCCTGTTCCACATGGAAAGGTCTGCTTCTGTGTGTTCGCCTACCATTACGAGTAGCTTCCTAATCCTCTCTTATTTGGCTTTGCTTGTTAACCCCAAGCAATCCTCTCAGGGACAGAGAAAGCAGCTGTCTTTGGTAGCAAACACAGCATGACAAAACAAACACTTCTTGAAGCTTCCCTTAGATACATTACCATAATATCATCCTTGTGGGAGGAATTAGAAACACAGAGAATATAATTTGCCATGTTTTAATCTGACTTTGTGAGAGAGGAAAAAATTAAATTATAGGTAACTAGATTCCTGTGACACTTACAGGAAGGAGTAATTTCAGTATCTGAAACCTAAACCTTTTGTTTCTGAACCAGATGGAAAGCTAATGTGCATAAAAGAGCTCGGGTGAGTAGTGGGGCAGAGTAAAATGGTGAATCAGGAGCACATTATTTACCAAAAATAGAGCAGGAGAAGCTGTGTATATTAAAAACAAGCAGAAACTATTCAAAAACAAAGGAGATCTTTGTTAAAGCAGGTATGTTTTGGTCTGATATCACCTGCTATGGTTGAATCTTGCCATACCTATGGTTTGTGAGCTCCTCCCTTCACTTTGTGACCCCTTGATAGAGGTTGTAAACACAGTAGGGATAATTAAAGGTACTGTAGCAGCTTGATCTATGTTTTGTTTATTGCTGCCTACATATTAAGGTGACGTAGGGATTTGTAGTTGATTTTGTTGTTTCTTTTACTTAATTGATCACTGTAACAACCTTCATAGATGTGTTCTAAAGCAACAATTCCATACATTTTTAGTCTTTTTCTAAGAGTCAGTGTTTTGAGTTGTTAGTGTGGATTTTTCTCTTTCTGTATTTTAATAAAAAGGAAAAGAAAGTTCACAGTATTTGCTGTCACTACCTTTCCAACTTCAATATTTAGAATAATTTTAGATGACTTCACTGAGTTCTGCTTAACATTATTTTTAAACCAGGGCTTTGATGTCTATTATCAGCAATGGGCCAGCTTCTCAACCTTCCTCTGATCTCCCTTGTGCTGCTAGGGTGATGCAAACGTTATGGAAGTTGCTTTGGCCTTCCCAGACCGGGATTCTCATTGCATGGGGATGTTCCTCGGAGAGAAGTAATACTGTTGTTTCATACATCTTCATATCACTGCAACTTAGAATAGACCGTGAATTGGAGATGGAAAGTGTCAGTGATGAAGCCACAGCTGGAATGCACTCAGATCTACTTGTTGCTTGTTAACAGCCATTTCCAGCTGCTGTTGATAAGCCAGTCTCCAGGCTGAGTCTAAGTTAGAAAATGCAAGGGAGAATCGGAAATCTGTAAAGACCCATGCGGTGTTCCTGCTTTGCCAAATACTCACGTCACACAGGAGAGAACCTGGCCCTATGCGTAAACTGAACAGAGGTGTCTGGACTATTGAATATGTAGCGGTAGTGATTCTTCTTCCAAATCGAGTGGAATGAATGGCTTTGGCCAGAATGCCACTGGGGCTGTTGGGGTGTTGAGATGTCCTATTCATTCTCAGAGAAGGAAATAATGAGCTGACCAAAAAAGTCAAAGTAAGCATAGGTCAGAATGTACAACAGTACATCATATCATCAAGGCAGGCAAATGCAACGGCTTCTTTGAGAATTTTTCAAACTCCAGTATGTTTTTTATAGGAAGAGCAGTCAGACAACCTCCTGTAGCAGTCAAGAGACAGAGAGATAGAGAGAGAGGCTATGTTCTTCCTTCCTTAGAAGCTAGCTGGGTTAACTTTATGCTCAGGAGATGAAAATTCCCTTTGGCGAGCAAGAATTTTTCTCTTGCTATTTTACTGGTGGTGTGAGTTATAACTGTATTCCTTGGAATGGTTTTTGGGTCCAAGAATTGTAGAATCATAGAATGATTTGAGTTGGAAGGGACCTTAAAGCTCATCTTGTTCCACCCACCCTGCCATGGGCAGGGACACCTTCCTCTAGATCAGGTTACTCGGAGCCCCATCCTACCTAGCCTTGAACACTTCCAGGCTGGGGGCAGCCACTTCTCTATGCAACATGTTCCAGTGCCTCATCGCCCTCATAGTGAAGAATTTCTTCCTTATGTCTAATCTAAACCCACCCTCTTGTAGCCCGTTGTCCTGTCAGTACATGCCCTTGTAAAAAGTCCCTCTGCAGCTTTCTTGTAGGCCCTTTTCAGGTACTGGAAGGCTGCTATAAGGTCTCCCCACAGCCTTCTTTTCTCCAGGCTGAACAACCCAAACTCTCTCAGCCTGTCTTCACAGGAGAGATATTCCAGCCCTCCGATCATTTTTGTGGCCCTTCTCTGGACCTGCTCCAACAGGTCCATGTCTTTCCTGTGCTGGGGGCTCCAGAGCTGGACACAGGACTCCAGGTGGGGTCTCACCAGAGCAGAGCAGAGGGGCAGAATCCCCTCCGTCAGCCTGCTGGCCACACTTCTTTTGATGCAGCCCAGGATACGGTTGGCCCTCTGGGCTACGAGCGCACGCTGCTGGGTCACGTCCAGGTTTTCATCCGCCAGTACCCTGAAGTCCTTCTCAGGGCTGCTCTCAATCTGTTCTCTGCCCAGCCTGTATTAGTACTTGTGTATGCCCTGACCCATGTGCAGGACCCTGCACTTGGTTTTGTTGAACTTCATGAGGTTCACACAGGCCCACCTCTCCAGCTTGTCTAGGTCCCTCTGGATGGCATCCCTTCCCTCCAGCATGTCGACCACACCACACTGCTTGGTGTCATAGGCAAACTTGCTGATGGTGCACTCGATCCCACAGTCCGTGTCACTGACAAAGATGTTAAATAGTGCCAGTCCCAGTACTGACCTCTGAGGAACACCACTCATCACTGTTCTGCACTTGGACATCGAGCCTTTGAGCACAACTCTTTGAGTATAACCATTCAGCCAATACCTTATCCACCGAGGGGTCCATCTGTCAAATCCGTGTTTCTCCAATTTAAAGACAAGTTCTGGACTGCAACAACATTTGAGGTTGTATGATGTTTGTGGGGGTGTTTGGAGGCTCAGCAGGACATTTTACAAACATGAAATGTCTAGCTTTTCCGAGTTCTTGTTTTTTCTTTTTTCCTGTGGCTCAACAGGAAGTTCTCTTCAGAGATTCTTCACACCTGTGGGGAGAGGGTTTTTTTCCACCTTTAATCCTTGTATAGTGCTACTGTGCTGATGAGGACTAGTTTTCTTCTTTTTTCTCTAAAACCACTTGTGGTATAATCACTGCTTTTATCACTGATAATTCTTCTCTTTTTTTCACCCTTTCCCATTCAATATTTATGGTAAGTTTTTTAGACCAGCTGGAGAAGATTGGTCAGAAAAGGTAGGAAAGTAGAGAAATACCATTTTTCATTTTAGTAATATCACTACTTTATCAGTGTCGCTCCCTGAAGACTACTGGCAGTTTCAGAAGTTAATAGAATGAGATTTTTTTTTGAACTGGTTCAAGAGAAGACACAGCATGCCTTTAATCCATTGGAGAGAAGAGGAAAAGTGAAGGTTGCCATTTATGTTATCCCCAATGCTGTTGGCCTGGCTTGGGAAATTAGAGCCAGTAGTCTTGGAGAAAGCAGGTCAGAAATAGCATGTTCTGTAGGTTTTCCAATTACTCTTTTACCTGAGTGTCTCCTGGACTTCTGTAGTAATCACTACAGTAGTGATTAGACATCAGAAAGTGCTCTCAAGGATTACCTTGTGCATGAGAGAGACAAGTAAATATTGTTTTCTTCTCCTTTATTTTCGGGTAGTGCATATGTGTACAAGCCAGGGAGTCAGCGTGCCATCCTAGGCATGTGTGACCCAACAAAAAGACAGTTTCAGCCTGAAGGAGAGCCTATATTCTAACAACATGGCCTGTAGGAGAGACACACTTGACGGTTTCTCAGGGAAACCAAGGTAACAATTGTTGAGGTTGTGCATCTATAGAGCAGTTGTCCATTGGAGGAACAGAGGTAAGCAGGAAAAAGATGGAAAACATGCTCCTTGAAATGACTGGATATGTTCTGGATGTTGCTGTATGTTTTTAGAGTGCTGCTGAAACCTTCTTAAGAGCTTTCCTCAAGCACTGAAGCTATGCTGGGTTTACATTAGTCTGTTCCTGTGCAAACCCTGGTGGGAGTTCTCCACTTCTCAATTCCAAATGCCTTTGAAGAGATACAGGAAACCAGATCTGTTGCACAGTCCTTTGTATTTACTAACTGCTGTGTGTAGAGGAAGAAGGATGATATATTATTATCCTTTTGATTTCAGCTTCTGTGTCATTAGTCAGGTGTTTTCGGTTCTCCTTTTCTGGAAATCTCTTGCTATTACCAGTGAGAGAGGAAGTATGGAAAGGGAAATTTTACCTGAGATCATGTGCATCTACCTTGGTGTAGATTTAATATTCCATTTTGAGCCCAAACCAGTTTATTGGCAAGGACGATGACCTTCTGTGGTCTTCCCATACTCTCCTGGTACCTATGAGCATTGGACTGTTCTTTAGAGTCCCACCAGGGGAATCTCTGCCTTGAAGTTGAAGTCAATAACTGTGGTACTTCAGTAGTATTTGCGTGTGTTTACCTTCCTCTGTATGTTAATGATTTCTTCGTCTTTTATAGGGGCAGGGGGAATGTGTGGCTTGGGGAGGAAGGTGGTTTGGACTTTATAGGAGGAGATGAGCGGAGACTGGGAAGCTCATCCACTGCTCAGCCATGCAGGGGATATCGATGGAAAGACAGCAGGTGCTCTTGCTGTGGCGTTCAGGTGGGCTGAGGAAGCGCTGAGGGTCATGAACAGAGCAAGACTAAATGTGGAGACAGTGGCCTCAAATAATGACAGCAAGGGAACTTTATTTTCTGGAGCTATTGCTTTGGTATTTAGAAACCTTTTTTAAATAAGCCTGTTGTAATCTTGTTTATAGTAATTAAGGATTTGCTAGTAATGTAAATAGTTGGTTTTGGCAATGTACAGATCATCTTCTCGTAGGTACTGGTACTGCTAATGTAAGGATGAAAACATTTACACAAGACTAAAAGTCAAGGAAGCAGGTAATTGACTGATTTATCAACCTTAACAGACAATTTTTTCTGATACATTGTGGTAGCTATGGTAAATTTACTCTGGATTGCTTAAGGGCATGATCCTATATGGTGTGTACAACACATGAGGGCAGCTCCTTGAAATGGATGCGTGAAGGAGCAGGTAATCAGCCAGTGTGGTTTTTGTGCCTCGATTAGCCTTTTGGTCAATGATTTGTCCCCTAGGAAAGTTTGGAATTGCCCTGCACAGCACAGCTCAGAGCATAGGTGATTTATGGCTTTTTTTCTGGAGCTTTTAGATCAATTTTAGTCTTTCAGGTAATGTGAGAACTTTTTGTAAACTTATGGCTGTTCCCAGGCCATAATGCTAAATTGCAGTTGTGATCAGGGAGTTATTTATTTTCATTGTAAATTGTTTTTATGCAACAAAGTGGCACGTTTGAACACTTTTCTCACTTTGGTCAGTCTTTTTTGCCAGCTGAATTAACACTTGCAACTTCTAAGCCACTTCCTTTCCAGCTGTAAGGGTGGCTAAAATCATGTTGCTGTGGTGACTCTGTCAGTTTTAATTGACTAGCCATACTAAGATGAGTTGCACATATTGAGGGTAAGTCAGTGTTACAAGAATCTATAGCATAAACAGATCACTTTGTTCTTGGCTGCTGTAAACTGTGAGGAATGTGTGAGGGTCTTGTGCCTACTTTTTGCTGTTGGGGTTGTGACTGCTGAGGCTTGTAGTGCATTTCAGGTGATGAAGATGCATTTTGTCACAATAAAGAGTTGAGACAGCTATCACTGCAGCCAGTTCTGGGGAAGTGGCAGGTCAGGTGCAGGCCTTAATTAAGACAGATTCTTAGCTGATGAGGGCACTGAGTAAGAGTGGGTAGTTTACAGATGTAACTCAAAAATAGAGAACATAGGAATGCAAAATCAATTTTATTTGTTACCAGGTTAGAAAGCAAAGCTTTCCTGCCTTTTGTGGCACGTAGATCATACAAAATGTGCTATGAGAAACAGTACTATTTGTGTTTAATGCCTTTGGTTTGGCTGTGGAGGATTCTTTTCTTGGGAAGTACTTGCTACCTAAAAGTTGTACCATTAAGGGTGTTTCCCCCAGTTTTCTTCTGGTGTTTGCCAAAGCCTTGTGGATACCACTGACAGCCAAGAAGAGTGTAATCACTTTAAAATGCCTTGAGCCATCCAGTCAGCAGATAGATTCGCTAAACCATGTCTTATGCTTAGTCTTTATCTTGGAGACTGGTCATCGCAGCACCAAAAACCACTGTAGGATATGCAGAAAGAAATTCTGCTGGTTTTACTTGAGCTGTTCAAGGCAGAGGCTTACCTTTCTGAAAATGGATAAATTTCCATTATTTCTGAGCCCTTTATTTCAGGTCATAGGTCAAGTTTTTTTTCTAGTTCCATGATCGTTCACATGTGCTCACCTCCTTTCATGAAATCCATTGCCTTTTAAGGGATAAACAGTATAAAGAACTACCATTGTTATTCTGCTTTTTTCTTTTAGATATCTTAACAATACAGTATGATCTTTCCATTTTCTCAAGCAGAATTGTCCAAGTGAATGGGTCTTGTCTTCCATAACACCTAAACAGAACTGTATGATGATAGATGGAGTGCTGAGTTACTTCACTGCTTGAGTTCATAGTGATTGTCTAGTCTGACTATAGTTTTCCTTCCTCCTATCTCTGTATTTTGATGTCTTCTACCTCAAATATACAGTAGAAGACTATGACCTAGAATCAAACTACTACAAAGCAAGTAGCCTTTTGGAAATTAGTAACTGAGCCTCTAGTTTGCGGATAGACTATGTTTAAGATAAGGCAGTTTTGTGTTTCTGCTTAGAATTTCGTAATAGAGACACTAGTTCTGTGTTCCATAAGCAACTTGTCAGAGAAGACTTCAGTAATGACCTGCCAGCAGAATAAAATATCTTCTCATTCATGGAGTTAATTGTCATTCAAGGATGACTTTAAAATATTGCGGATTCCTATATTGATCATTTGGCATTCATGTGATTATCTCCCACAATAATTTGATCTAGAGGGGAAACAAAGTTCCTTCATTTAGAGATCTTCTGGTTGTAGCCAGCTTTTCCAAATTGTTTGCTTGAAATGTTTGGGGTTTCATTTCTAATGAAAGCCCATGATGGGAAATCTTAAAATATTTCCCCTCCTTTATGAAGTAGGCTGAGGTGATGGGTCTTGACTCTATATGCTAAGAATAATAGAAGTGCTGAGAATAATGTTTGACTCTTCTTATTTTGGAGTTCCGAGCATCCCTATTACCTGTTGGTATTTGATACTGTCTCACTGCAATGACTTACTGCCATAGACATCTATCTAGAGCAAAAGAAATGATCAAGCAAAGTGAATTTTGGCTAACTGGGAACAATTTTAAGGAGTTTTTAAACTTCCTTATAACTAAGGAAAGGTAGAATTTCTAATCACTGTACTGAATTTAACATATTAAGTGAGCTCACAGTGGTCAATGTGCGCTGATGTAAATGATACACTACCACTCCAGGTGCAGGAAATCTCTCTGGGTAGACCTGCACATGGACCACTTGAACCATCAAAGACTGTTAAATCTGATTCCCATTTCAAATAGAGCAGCGGGAATAACAGTTGATCTCCTGCATATTTAATTGTCCTCAAATTTATAATACTCTATCAGAGTCTTAATCTGATATCGTAGCTGGTTTTAAAAGACCCAGGGGGGCCTGAAATTCCTGATAACGGACTTGAATCTGGTCAGAAGTTATTGTCTGAAAAAGTGTTTGGTTTTATAGCAAATGGTTTATCATATTCCCTGTTTTCATCAGGCAAAAGAGATGTATTCCTTTGGATATGTTAATGTACAGACCAGGTTTTCAATTGACCATATTCCTTTAGTGTATAAATCAGTCTGGTCACTGTCTTGTGCTTTATGAAAGGTGTGCCCAAACTCAACTATAGGTTATTATAGGGTGTTCATGAGGGCCTGTGAAAGGAAGTTTCAATAAGGCTAGCTATGGTATTTTGCTCAGTCTCCATAAAAGTGTTTAAAGAAGAACATCGCTACCATAAAATATGTTTTGTAAGGAACAGGATTTTCTGTTGCTATACTGACACTTTATGTGCTTTATGAATCTGTCATGGGGCTACTAGCCAGCCTTTGCAGCATAAGCTGACTTCAGAAATATTTGCTTCTTCTGAAAACCTCAATCATAAAAATCAGCTGTCTGTCTACCTGCTTTCCAGGAGTTCTAGATATTGGTCAAGTCTGCTGATGAAAGTTTTTTGTGTAGGTTGCTCTTTTGTGATGTGCTGCTTGAGAAACGTTCTTCAAAAATATTCCCCTCCTTTAAGGCCATGTGTATTCCATTCTGTTTCATGCACACACCTCAAGTACTTCAGCTCACTGAGCCTCAAATTGTGGCAAAATCCAGCTAGAACAAAGTAATTCTAAATAGTAATGAGACAAATATTATACATATATTATTGTACATATATACCATATATATGTACATATATATGTAACATTGTTATATGTATATATTACACTGTAAGACATACTGCTCTGCCCACCTACTTTTCAGGGTTGCTGGTTACTGGGCCTCACTGTTAAGATATTATTTCTGGGTCTTTAGAGCGTTTTGCTCCAAGGAAGATGCTGCCAACCAATTCTAGAGAAGAGTTTTTTAATTAGTATCAGAAGATTCTATGGTGGCCAACCCAGCTGCAGGTGTCCCAGATAAGGCTACTAAAGCAGTCCGCGTGATGACTGCTGTGGCCATGCTGACTGGACAGGCCAGTTCTTCCTTGAGAGATGTAGTACCTTCTTGAGGTTTGGGATGAGAGGGAGAATCCTGCGGTGTTTTTCATTGACAAGACGTGATATGCTTTGCACCCCAAAAGACTTCAGGAGATAGGTGGTTCAGATTGTTGGCTCATCCTCCTGCATCCCCATTCCTGCCTCCTTTGCATCAGTTTTGTTCTGATGTCTTGGCAGAGTGAGTAGTTTTTTGCCAGGTTAGTGAGTTGAAATTGGCTCACCAGGCAGTCAAACAAACAACAGAGCAAATGTAAGGGAGGGCACAGGACCACCGCTTCTGTCAGTCTTGAGATTTTGTCACCTTAACAGTCTTCTACTTTCACTTTAAGGCAATGCCTGTTCATTTGATGCTTAAAATTTCTGAGTCCCAGTGGAAGCAACTCTGCTCAAACATTGATCTCACAGCTACTAGCTATAACATCTTGCCTAGAATGGAAGAGTAGTTAATGTTTGTTGGAGGCAAGATGACAAAAATCCATCGTACTAAGAGTTATCTTTTGAAGAACTTGTTTTGGGGGAGGTCTGACTTTTTGTCACTATAAGGTCCTATCTTGTGGTCTGTCAACAGCTCTGAGAACCTTCAGCAAGTAGTGACAGCTCACCTCAGGAAAAATAATGTATTTCTGACCTCTTCCATGGATACTTAGCTAGTAAAAGAAGGATCTCTTTGGCAGATAATGAAACCCACTTGATACATTTATTCTGGGGCTTGTGGCTGAAAATAAAATGCCACTGTCTCTGTTTCTCATCTACCACAAAATTCTCCTTTGAGGGAAAGGAAATAAAGGCAGTTTTATGTTGTCTGTGAGAAACTTTTTCAGTAATCCATCCTGCTTCCCTTCTTCCTTGGAAGAGTCCATCACACCTGGATTCTGCCTTTGAGAGAAAACTGAGGTGCTGTACATGCATTTTGACCATCTGTGGTTGTCTAGCAGTTAGCAAACCTGAATGTATGGTACTTCTGCAAATTCACAGTTGTTTGTGCGTATGGGCAAAGCATCTTGAAGAGTTCCAGTTACTGCAAGGTAATTAACTTTTGCTAATCTTGTTCGTCTTGGAGCCCTTTTTTAAAAAAGCAGTACTAGAGAAATTGCTAGGTGAATATTCTGGGGTTTTCTTATAAGTGGATTTTGTTCAAAGTCGCTTTAAGTTAGGGATAAAAGTAGAGGATTTATGCCTTGTCTTTAAAAGCTGTGCCTTTCTTTTCCCTTCTCTTTCCCTCCAGTTAGGAAAATCATTATCTTAGAAGATGTGGAGATGAAATAGAGAGTCCAACGTAGGGCTTCTTTTCCTGTCTAATTGTGTGAGTATTTTCACACATCTTAAACACAGGGGAGAAGGACAGAACAGAAGAGCTATGGCTTTTTGGCAGTTCCTTCTTGCAGCTGTGCTGCTCTCTCTAGGTCAGCCTGCAGTAGAGAAATCTGGTTCAAGCACCAGCAACACTGCTAAACCATTTTGTGATGAGGTCAAGAGTTGAATAATCATCCCGTTGATAAGAGTGAGCCAGAAATTCCATTCAAAGAGGACAGTGACTTCCTGTCTGCTTACCTATTATAGGTCACAGAAATCAAGAGGGGAAAATGGGAGACCGAGGGCACTCTAGCACATGACTGTTTATGTAACAGTGACTTCACGTTTTATTTGCTGCTGTTGATATAATAAAAGGAGTTAAGGCAGGCCTTTGTGTCTTTATTAAAATCATTATTTTCTTGCAAGCTTCCCTATGGGAAAATCAACATCTCTGCTCTGGATATATAGTCTAATCAGATGTGGCTGTAAGTGCTTTTTTAGCGATGGAGCCTGTGGGGTGTTGGTGCAGAGTGTGCTCAGCTTCTCTAAGTCCTACAGCACACATATCCATGTGGTCTGATGGGCATGGGAACCCACAAAAAAAAAAATGTTCAGCCCAAACAAATGCCATTCACTCTTTTTTTTTTTTTTTATTTGAAATGCTTAAGACCCAGTCTGAATACAAAAAGGGTAGTTTTTAGGCAGCTAGACTGAAAAATTTATATAGGATACCGCAAAATGGACTTCCCAGATATAACTACCATTTTTTAGGTCTGTGCATGCTGCTTGCTGTAGTACCTGGTTGTGAAATCAGCAAGGGTTCATGTGAAGCTGACACCCAGAGACAATGTGAATTAGAAAGTGATGTAACATTAGCACATGTAATTATTTTTTTACCATTGCTAAAATGATGCACTTACACGGTGTATGTAGTTTACATAAAGGTATCTACTGTATTCAGTCCTTAGCTCCTTCATTCTTTTCTCCTCTATGTTATCATGTCTGCACTAAATTCTGATGTGGCACTTCTGTGGCTGATAGTTCTCAATGAATGTGGTGTTTGCAGTTAGGACTTCAGGTTCCTCTCTGATTTCATCCTGGAGCTTCTCCAGTATGGAGAAGCTTTCCTTGCTCCACTAGAACTGTTCTGACCAGGGTGGCTAGCAACCAGTCTGGCAAATTTCAAGGCTTCCATGCTGGTGGTACTTACTGGGTTGGCCGAAGGAAGTGAGCATCCTTCTGTATTCTAGTTCTAAAGGGCATAAGTTGCCTGACTGTCACAGAGCTAAGATGGAGACATTGTGGGCCTCTGTTCTCTTCTTGAATGTGCAGCCATCATGTGATGGGAAACTCCTCTTATTTGGATATGAAGCTGAGGGTAACAGTCATGATGGAACCTGGGTTACAGCATCTGTAAAGAGAGAGTATTCTGAAATGGACAGCCAGAAGAGTGCATTTTGGCCTGTGCTTTGATCCCTAATCCTCGTTTGAGGGTTCTAAGAAAGCAGACAGGAGGCAGTAGGACATGGAAAGCCATCTTGGAGGCCAAATATGAGCACACCAGTTTACTATTCGTCTCACTTCTTCCTTGTCCATGACTAGTTAAATGCCTTTGCATTTGTCCATGCCTTCTCGGTTGTCAGCTGCTGCTTCTGTTCATTCATTCCCCTTTTCTTGCTATTCTTTATAAAAGTCACTTGAAGCTAAGTTCTAAGTTGCTCAAGTGTTGTCTCTGCCTTTTTTTTTTGATGCATTTGCCTATTTACTTGGCCTTAAACTGATTGCTTGTCTGTGTCAGTCTGTGTTTCCTCATAACTCCTTATGGATGGCTTACTGCTTCATTTAAGTTTAATGCATCCTTTTAAATTCTTTAGGTATCTTTGCAGAGCTCCTCAGTTCCCTAGTGTAAACCTATCACTTAATCCTAGCTCTTTCAGTAGGCCTAGGTATAGTGTTTAGTATAAGATAATACAGAGAATGGTTTATGATAGATGTTAGAGATGGAATAAGATAAGCTGTTGGGGCAACAAATTAGGAAGATGATCTGGGTGCCAAATAGCCAAGAAATGCAATGGTAACTTTATTTAGATTGATACAAACTTGAATGATCATATCTGAAATCCTTATATAGATCAAGATATTTGATATCAAGATAATAAAAATTGAGTTTGGCTCTCCTGTCCCTTTAAATCCTGGTCTTGTAGATTCCCAGATTTTTCTTGAAATGTAACTGCTGATGTTAGGGCAATCTTACCTATTTTATCATCAGTTTCATCAGCAATTTCCCTATGTGCGTTTCTTTGGAACTATTTGACTTCTACCTACTTTTATATTTGTTTTAATTTTCATTCTGTAATCCCATAATTATAATTTCCATATGTGTTATATTACTATAGCACATGGATTTGCAATGTTAATTCTGTACTGAAGATCTTTAATTTACTCTTTGCACTGAATGATTAAAGTGAAATTTTTTCCTCCTAGCATGAAAATTCAGTCTCCTTGGGGGTGCGTTCCTTAGCTGTAGCCTCTTCTCAAATAATCTCTGCTGGTCCAAATGGTGTTCTTTCAGTCTTGTTTTCACTGCCCATGTCTGTTGCTCAGTGCCACAACTTGGCGACCCTTCCCTTTTCCGTGTGCTGCACAGACTGTTTCTAGATCTAGCCTGCTACATTCATATTTCTCCATTCCAGGTCCTACAGAGTGGATCTGTGGATCATCTCGCACTTGCCACTTTCACCAATGGCATGTGTACATTATGTTGGGTACAGCTAAAGTTTCCCGCATTTGAATTGGGTGGCTCAGTATATAGATCAACAGATATGTCTGTCTTTTTCAGTTTTCAGATATAAGTAGTTTATGCAAGTTTAAATATTTACATTTCTATTGATATCAGGGTCAAATTCTAATCACCATTCCAAGTAAAAGGGCAGATGCTCACAGAGTGAAGTAACACACTGTGGGATCAGTAAGATTTGTATGTCAATCTGATTGCTTGAAGAAGAAACAGAACTCCGTACTTGAAAACAAGCAGATGAGTGGGCAAGCGAGGGAAACTGGCACTTCTTCAAACAGTGCCTCTGCTCACATTTGTGGCTTTGCCAGAGATTTTCTGATATTGGGCTACACCAGTGGCAGCAGTCACCCAACAGTACTTCGGTGCCTTTTGTTGTCACTGATAGGAGCGGGAAGTACTTGTGTGAAGCTCCTGGGTGCTGTGTGATGGGGTCATACTGAAGCGTGCAGGACACCTGTAACTTCCATTAGCGTCTGCCAGTGGCATATGGTTTGGGAAGCAGTTCTCCTTCCAGAACTGCCATGGAAATCAGGAAAGAGAAACATTGACAGGTCTTGACTCTTGAATCATGTCAAGAAGAGGCAATCTGATGAGTGGTTACTCGGCAAAAGTTGGTGAGATTCCAAGCTAGGTCTTGTTTCAGATGAAGTCAGTGAGAATTTGTCTCTAACTCTGTAGTTACCTTATCAAGATAAGATAAGTTTGCAACTTCCGTATTGTTTCTTACCCATGTTTAGCATTTTAGGCTGCAATAGAAATGAAATGCCAGTAGCTTAATGTTTGTAAGTAATTCTGTAATAACAAACTGTGGTATGTTTATGGTGGACAGAAGAAATTTAAATGTGGTATTACATTTCTGTTCCTAGCTTTCAAGGACGTCTCACTGGAGCTCCTTAACTGTGTTGTGAGAGAAGGGAAAAAACATGTTATGCAGATCTTGTGCCACAGATGTGGAATACAGCTGAAGTTTCTTGATGGATACATGGAGGTTGGCTCCTGTTTCAGACAAACCTGGTCTGGGTGTCTCATGAACTCTCTGAGTTCTGAGGGAAGGCTTTATTTAATTTGAAATCATAGGAAAGTTGGTGGATTGGGCTAATTTCTCCTGGAGCTTTCAAGCTTGTTCAAACTCACAGGCTCACAAGTCAATGTGAATTAAAATCGTGCCCTGAAGACCTTGAATGGTGATTTTGCTTAGAAGTGAAATTGCCAGGCTTAACCATTATGCCTCTAAACCAATTCACTGCTGTTGAAAAGGAGGCTTGACTGAGCTCATAAGGCACTGATGCTGCCTTTTTCAGCATTAACTTTACAGCCTTAAAATACAGTGGACCTGATACTGCAGCAACTGAGGGAATTACTGAGAAGAGGAAAATTAGAACTGTGTCAGCAGTTAGAGGTCTGGTTTCTGGGTACAGAAAGAAACTGCACTGGTGGGGAAAAAAATTCATCTGGATTTTGCAATAGACATGCTGCAAAGGACATTTACCCTTTGTTATGGAGACCACTTGGAGATTTGAGAGTGCTTGAGTGGTTACAGGTAGATTAGTAACAGGAGGGGGAGCTCTCACTGCATTACCCAAAGAGGAGGGAAATTCTGGACTTGGTGGAAGACCTTTGAGTGAAGAATTACTGTGCTCCTGCTGCTCCCTGTCAGTGAAATGTTGGTGGCTACTCTTCATGTAGGCAAGACCAATGGAGAGCGTGCATATCTGGAAAAAGCAAGGCAATCTATGTCCTGTTCCTATCTCTCCTGCTATTGCTACCTTATGTTTTTGGTTTCAAACAGAGTGTAGTTGTTACTGTTGAAGAAAGCTGTGTTGCAGCTGCGCCGTAGCAGATGTAGTTCCTTTCCACTCATCAACTTGAAATACCAGTTTCATGTTCCTTAGCTACTGTGAGTGTTCCCTGAGATGTCAGCTTTATAGAGGAGGCATAGATAGTGAAAATACGTGCAGGACTTTTATGGTTAGAGCAAAAACTCATGTAGGTGAGAAGGAATAATTCATTTCCCGATTTATGGATGGGGACCAAAGACACAGAGAGCAGGGTTTGCAGGGGAGAGAAGGGGTTGTTTTAACACAGGCAGATGTAAGTGGCAGAATGCAGGCTAGCTCTGGCTCAGAAGCTGTGTAGTGGTGTCAGCTCTAGGCCGTGTCCCAGAGGATGTGCCCTGCTCTTGGTGTATCAGTTCAAGCAAAGTGCCAGTGAGATGCTTTATTGGCTTCCAATCCAGAACTTGCTTGCATCTGGGATGAGTGGATGAATCTCTCATCTGAGTGCACCCAACTGTACAGATATGCCTCAAGTTACTTTTTAATGTTCACAGGGTGAAAAGGGAATACATTGTTCTCTGTTCTCCTTTAACCTGTATAAGTGCTGGCTCAACTGATTAGCATCCATCTTCTTTATTTGAATGGGCATGGTGTTGGCCTTTATGCGCATGTTATTTTTAATCTTGCTGTGTCTGTGATGTTAACTTGGATAATATGAAAATAATTTTAGGTAAGTGCTTTGGGTTTTGCTTGGCTTTTGTTTGTTTTGAATAGGAAAGATTCTGCTTGAATTACTAATCTAAGGTAACTGAGTGGTTTTATTGTAGGCTCTTAAAACATAGGCATCTTAAAACATTTGATTTTTTTTCCAAAGGGTTTTGAGTAAAATGAACTTACTGTGAGAGACTTCCTCATATTCTGTATAGCATTAAAAAAAAATAAAATCTTTGCTTTCAGAGTGTATGTTAGTATCTCTACACTCATGATACATTTGGCTGGTTTTTTCATCCTTAAATTCATTGGATCAAAGCAATAATATAAATCTCAGTTTTTATTCATCAACTTCTCTCCAAGTTCTGTAATTTTCTGGAATTAAATAGGGAATTTGGGAATAATACATGATCATAAATACAGTACATATCATGAAGGCTTATTTTCAGAATGTCAGTGGAGGGTTACGTTAAATCCTTTTGTTTTGCTGTAGTATGATTACAAAGATTCTTTTGTAGCTTGGGACATTGAGTCTAAAAGCAAGAAATGTGAGGGGAATCTGGCAAGAGAAGATAACATGAATTTAATTCTAGCATTGCTGTTGTTTTTAACTATGTTCTGATTGGCCAGCAAGATCTGCAAAAAAAGTCTTAGTCATGTCTGTATGACTTTGAATACCTGTCAGGAAGAAGAGCAATCCAGGGTCATAGTGCTTTAAACGCTGTCAGTTAGGTCTCAGGACAGACTAGATGTGTTGCAGCTACTGGAGACGAGAACATGTAACTAACTGCATTGAGACCATCACCTTTTTTCCCTTTTTTTTTTCTTTTTAGCTAAACTAAGTTCAGTTCAGGATGGTATTTAAAACTTCAACATTATTGAAGAGTGACAAGTAAATGACAAGCAAGTAGTGGCTATATAAGAAGAAAGAAACCCAAAGATTAGTTCTGTGTGTATGATATTCCTTTCCCAAATAGCTGGAGAGATGAGAGCTTTAGCCTGCATTCATGTATTAGTCATTTCAGCTGTTCACGAATGAATTGTGTATTATCAGTACAGATTTTATTGTATTTTAGATAGGGGTCACTGCAGGATTGGGCTGAGATTTAAAGTCACTGGAAGAAACTACTTAGAGTAGCTACACACCTGATCTGCTTTTGAAGGAGCACCTGTGCTAACTGTACAAAGACACAAGTATCCAATAATTTCTGGGCCTGTTAAATCCCTGCTTTATACCACAGACTTCATAATATTTTGCAGGATGTACAGGCTATACTTATAATGAAATATTTGCAATATATGAATATATATTATGTATATTTGTGTTGTTGCAGTTTTAGCTGTTTTAGTTCTGCTGACTGCAAGATGACAGGCTTTTCCTGATTTTGTCTTCAAAGAAAGACTTATTCAGTTTCAAAAAACTTTTTCCTGGTCACTCAGTCTGGGCGGATGCCAAGTCCATGCACTTCAGGTGGATGTTAGGTGACTCTTTAGGAGGTTCCTGCAGAGGGCAGGCGTACTTCACACTAAGAAGTTATTTTATGCAGATTTGGTAATAATAGTGTTGTTCTTGGTTGCACACAGATGGTACCAGGCAGGAAGAAGTGGAAGGTGAACTCAGTGAAGAAGAACGCTGGTTTGGAAACTCTTCAGAAACTCCTTCAGAAGCGTCATATGGAGAAGTCCAGGAGAACTTTAAGTTGTCTCTTGAGGACAGAATCCAAGAGCAGTCCACTTCCCCAGATACTTCTTTGGGAAGTGCAACTCCTAGCAGCAACACAGCAGAGCTGGGATCCATTGAAAATGAGGTACTAAGAGACACATTACAGAGCAAAGAGCACCTTTCTCCTGATGTGTCATCTCTCTGTGAAGAAGAACCTCCTGGTCCGAATAAGCCACTGAGTAGTAACCTGAGGCGGCTACTGGAGGCTGGCTCACTCAAGCTGGATGCTGCTGTTACAGTCAATGGCAGAGTCGAGTCCCCTGTAAATCTTGGCTCAAATCTCTCCTTTTCTCCACCTGCTCATCATGCCCAGCAGCTAAGTGTTCTTGCCAGAAAGCTTGCTGAGAAACAGGAACAAAGTGACCAATACAATGCAGGTAGTCACTTTATATGGAGTCAAGGTAAGTGGTTGCCAAACTCAACCACCACCTGTGGTTTGTCTCCTGATTCAGCTATCCTGAAACTGAAAGCCGCAGCCAATGCCGTTCTGCAGGACAAATCTCTTTCAAGGACTGAGGACACTGTAAGATTCGAAACCTTTTCCTCACCTTTTAGTTCTCAGTCAGCCAGCTCCACGTTAGCAGCTTTATCTAAGAAAGTGAGTGAAAGAAGCATGACTCCTGGACAGGAGCATCCGCCTCCGGCTAGTTCTTTCCTTTCTCTGGCTTCCATGACCTCTTCAGCTGCCCTTCTCAAGGAGGTTGCTGCAAGGGCTGCAGGCACCCTGTTGGCTGAGAAGAAGAAATCACTGGTTGCTGAGGATCCCCTGCAGCTTTCGGAGATGAAGCAAGAGAAAGCAACACCACCACAGTCTTTGGAATTACTGCTACTGCCAGCCCCTAAGGGAAGAGCATCCAAACCCACTAGTACAGGTATGGATACAGTTTGAGCCACTGAGTAGAATGTATTTGTTTTCCCATAGGTTTATTTAATACCTCTGCAATGGGTCTGGATTTGGTTTGATTCCATGTATTATGAGAATAAGAAATAAGTACTTTAGGTAAACAATAGAAAAGCTTTTTAAAATACCACTTGGAAAGGTTTCCACATTTGAAAGACTTGACTGTACAATTCAGTACTTTTTTTTATGCCATACAATGGTATTTCCCCCTCTTACCAAGTTCAGAACAAGTCCATAAAAATATTTAATGGAGAAGATCAAAGAATCACTGTTAGGGAGCTCACAATATCCGTGAGCATATACAAAACTGTTGCTTTTGAAATACTGGACAAGGGAGAATTCTTCCTCCTGCTGTCTCTGTCACAAATGGACTTTTGTATAGTCACTTACTACCCTATCCCAATTTACCAGAGTATATTATTATGTTGCCACTTTTTATTAGAATTTTTTTGTGGCAGTTTGGTGTTTTACAATCCTTTGTCATTCTTAAAAAAAAAAAAGTGAACTGTATTTCTCTAATTTGCTCAACAAGAACCATTTTACACTACTGATTTCCCTTCACTGGTTCCAGCTGTCAGCAGTCAAGGAATCAGGCTTATCGGGAATAAGAAGAAACAGTCTTGGTAACAAAAGCTTTCAAGAACTGGCAAGCCATGCAGGGAAATTTAAATGATCCATCTTCAAAATAAGGAAAGATAAGGCTTCTCTCTTTCTGTTAAAAGTTGACATCATGGATTCATATTTCTGGTAGAACATACAGCTTCAGGTTTCTTCAGTGTTCTCCCCGGAGTGGTGTTCCAGAGGGGAAGAAAGCATGTCAGCTGTCTTCACAAGTTGCACAAAGTGGTTCAGTATATCAGAGCTTTATCAGGCTGAGTTTTATCACGAATATTAGCTTGACTGTACAGGTGTAGCAAGCCAGTGTACAGACATGAAGCCTGCCATGGATGTTGTATAGTTGCACTGCTGTCTTTCTGACCTAGCCTTTTTGTTTAGGGATTTTATGAGGTCTGATCTGTCCCTGTGCAGCTCTTGGTAAAAACTCATAGTGTAGAAGCTATTGGATGGACATCAATGCTCATTCCTCCCTTGGAAGAGGAGGGAGAGGGATGCGACGAGGTGCAGGCAGTAACAGTGTTTTGCTCTGAGTTACATATGTTCTGCAAATGCTTTGCTGGTGTGTTTTGCCAAGGTAACTGAAGTGGCAAACTATTCTTGATACGGGTCTGGCCTAAGGTTTTAATTAGTTTAGATGAAGTCCTTTTTGGCGTTACATGAGCCAAACCAAGAAAAGGTCCTTTCCTGTGGGAATAGGAGCACCCACACTGGCTACACCAGTGTGGCTGTAGGCATGAATTTAATGTAACTTTCCCAATGAAGACTGGTCTTCGTATAAGAAAGACAGCAATGTATAGAAAAGGAGTAAGGTTAAAATTTATTTGAAGTCATTAGTTTATTTCCTGCTGGAGAAAAAGCTGTTCACATAACACGTTTTTACTGAGGAAAAGGAAATGGTTGTAGTAAACTCCAGGTTCTGTGTCTGACCAACAAATTGTGGGATTTGTCTGTGCAGCTTATACGAGGGCAGTGCTCTGTACCAGCGTGCAAGTGTGCTGGTAGTACCAGCATTTTATAAGATAGCTCTGATGCAGCAAATTCCTAGCTGCTATTCTCTTTGCTGAAGGCCCAAGCATACTGTGCTACTAAAAGACAACAATGGGGGCTGACTGCCTCAGGCCCTTGGTAAGCAAGGAACAACTATTCCAATTTTTGTAATATATGGGACTAGTATCCCAAGAGGAAGGGTGTTTCCTTTCAGTTCATGCGCACTGGGCCAATGCCAGTTGGCATCCAAGCAAACTTCATAGCGCAATGTTCGTCAGAAGTTCTTTAAGTCCATTTTCTGATATGCTGTTGTCCTGGGTTTGGCCAGGACAGGGTTAATTTTTCATCAGAAGCCAGGAGGGAACACATCAGGGCAGGCTGACCCAACCTGGCCAAACAGAGCAGGGTATTCCATACCATGTGCCGTCAGGCTGGGTTCTGCTTGGCTGTGTTCTGATGTTTTGTTTTGTCTATTCTCCTTATCTGTATCATTGTTACTGTTTTTCACTTTGTTGTTCTGTTAAACTCCCCTTATCCCAACCCACCAGTTTTTGCCTTTTTCTTTCCATTCTCCTCCATACCCCTGCGGGAGGAGGGGCGGCAGAGCAGTTGCTTGGCCCTTTTGTTGCTGGCCACAGCCAAACTATAACATTAAATTTGGTGCCCAGTGTGGGGCAGGGATCATGGCAGGGCTGAGCAGAGTGTGTTAAAACAACTTTCTTGGATTTTGTTATACGCATTTACTGTGTTAGTTAAACAGTTGCTGGTAAAAAATGTCGCTGTCTTTGATCAAGTGGCTGTGGTATGTCAACCCGTACGTGCTGTATGTGTTCACTGCTGTGCTGTTCATTACCTCGGGGAAAAGGATCAGGATGATGATCTTGCTGTACTATATAATATCAATTTGTGACATGGTAACGTCACTGGGTATGAAATTAGGCTTGTATTTGCATGCGGCACTGCGGTCATTTCCATACCTCGGGTGTTATCTCTCAGAATTTATCAATAATCGAACCCACTCTGTGGGGAAAACTGGAGGGGATGCTTTCCCCTGCTCTTTCACCCCTCCTCTCCCCTTCAGGCCGGTCCAACAGCTTTTAAGAATTTCTAGTACCCGTGCGATGTTCAGGCCAGCATGTTTCTGTTGTTATGCCTCCTGAATGGGTTGCAGGTCTTGTTTAGGGTTAAACAAGTAGTTAACAACATCATGCAGAGACCTGCCACGGGGCTGGATAGCTCAGAGTGGCTGGGTGTGTGGCATAGCATGGGCAAGTACCTAGGGCAATGGGCACCCCCGGTGTTTTTGAAACTCACCCCTGAACAAGTGCAGAATCCTGACAAACTAGTAAAGTATCTGCAAAAAGTGTGCTGCCACCCTGGGAACTCCAGAGAGACACAAATCACAGCAATGTGCTGGGGTCTGGCCCACACCTACCAAGCTGCCCTGTTCACCACTATTCAGTGCCCTAAAGGGCAAGGGAGGGGAAACAAAGCAACAGGCACTTCGACTGGCGCTGCCCCCCCAGCCGGCTCTGCAGCCCCTCCAGCCCAGGAGGCAGTCACAGCCCCCTGACCGGCACCGCTGCTGCTGCAACCACTGGCGCTGCCCTGGCTTCCCCGCCGGGCACAGCAGCAACTCCAGCTCTGGCAGCACGCACCGCGGCTGAGCCCATAAACCAACCTGTGCCGGTAGCAGTTGCCCCTGTAAAACTAAAGAAAGACGCAAAGAGAGCAGATCACTCCGGGAAGGATGACAATGAGCCGGGATCATCACATGAAATAGAGACAGAGATCATCACCTGGTCCCTGTCCCTGAGCGAGCTGCGAGACCTGCAGAAAGATTTCAGCCACCACCCTGGCGACCACATTGTCACCTGGCTGCTGTGGTGCTGGGATAATGGGGCCAGCAGCTTGGAATTAGACAGCAAGGAAGCCAAGCAGCTGGGATCCCTGGCCAGGGATGGGGGCATTGACAAGGCCATTGGGAAAAAAGGCACAAGTCCTCAGCCTCTGGAGGAGACTTCTGTCAGGCGTGAGGGAGAGGTACCCCTTCAGTGAGGACGTTGTATGCTATCCTGGCAAGTGGACCAATATGGAAAGGGGTACTCAGTACTTGAGGGAATTACCTGTGCGGGAGCTGGTTTACTATGACCTGGACGATGAGCAGGTACCCACAGACCCAGATGAAGTCCAGTGCACACAATCCATGTGAAGAAAGTTTGTACGGAGCACACCATCCTCGTATGCCAACTCATTGACAGTAGTAGACTGGAGAGGTGAAGAGGCACCAACAGTGGATGAGGTGGCTGTCCGACTCCGGCAATATGAAGAAAGTCTCGCTTCCTCCCTCGTCTCAGCTGTGGAGAAACTGTCCCAGGAGTTCCAGCAATTCAAAGAGAATATGTCCTACTCCCCACCTGTGTGGGCCAGCATCTCGGCTATCAGGGGCAAGTGTTTCTCTGCTCAGGAGAGAGGATACAGAGGCTATACACCACGGGGCACCCTGTGGTTCTACCTGCGTGACCACAGAGAGGACATGAGGAAGTGGGATGGAAAACCTGCCTCAACCCTAGAGGCACGAGTGCCTGAGCTGCAAGGTAAAACAATCACCAAAGGGGATTCTTCTAGGAAAAATGCCGCTCCAGTTTCCAGCAGCCAGCTCTCCAGACCAGGTAGACAGTTTGACCTTGATTCCGATCCTCTGGAGGGGACCTCCAAGTCATTCTTACAGCAAG
>Ga0065711_1003151_pt1 | contig 29474 bp, 7 predicted proteins | sample Hoacrofraction12_FD_59098 | JGI IMG/M metagenome (GOLD analysis project Ga0065711, IMG submission 59098) | Hoatzin crop microbial communities from Cojedes, Venezuela - Epithelial fraction 12 v2 (version 2) | ecosystem: Host-associated > Birds > Digestive system > Esophagus > Crop | place... | reverse complement strand
CCTGCCAGCCCGCCGGCCGGGCGTGAGGCACCGCACCTGCGGCGGGGCCGGCACAGCCCCTCAGCCACGGCTTCTGGCTCCGCACCTCCACCACAGGCAGCTTCACTCACGCCACTACTTCCCCCGCTGCCGCCAGCTTGCGCAGCCGCTCCGGCGCGGCCCCCTCCAGGCCCCCGGGCCCTTACCTGGCTCACGACGCCCGCCGCCAGGCACCGCGACAGCAGGGCGGCCGCCGCCGTGGGCTGCCCCGCTTCCCAGGTGCGGCAGGCGGCGCCGCTCTGTCCCTCAGCGCCGCTCCCTCCCTCGGCGCCACTGTGTCCCTCGGAGATGCTCCGTTCCTCAGCGCCACTGTGTCCCTCAGAGCCGCCGCTGTGTCCCTCAGAGCTGCTCCGTCCCTCGGCGCCGCTATGTCCCTCAGAGCCGCCGCTATGTCCCTCAGAGCCGCTCCGTCCCTCATCGTCCTCTGCGCCTCGCCACTGGCTCAGGTCCAGCACCCTCCAGGCGGGCTCGGCCTCCCCGCGGGGCCCGGGTGTAGCGCCCGCCATCGCCGCGGACGCGGCGCGGAGACGCCCCGCCCTGTTGGGTGTCCCGGAAGCCCGGGCGGACGGCGGCCTCTGGGCCCAGCGGGCGGCCGCCATGTTGGGTGTGGTAGGAAAGGGGGCGTGACCGCGTCCGGTTCCGGTGGAGCCGGTAAGCCGTGTTGGGCGTCGGTTCTCCAAGTGTGGGGACGGAGCGCGGGGGAGGATGGCGTGCCTGTACAGGTGGGTTGGGCCGAGCCGAGCCGAGCCGGCCTGGCTTGGCCGTCCCTGCCGAGCCGAGCGGAGCAGCCGGGGCGGGGTTGAGGCGGAGGGACCGGGGCCTGCAGCGGGTCAGCGCTGGCTTCGCCCCTTGCCAAGGGTCCTGCTGTCCTGCTTCTCGCCGTCGCGGCGGGGAGTGCTTCTGCGCCGGGGCTCCTCGCCCCTGCTGTTTGCGCGCCGCGCTGGGCTCCGTTCCCCACCTCCCGGCTGCAGAGCTGGCGCGAATCCTTCGGCTCCTAACCCGGCGTAGTTCGTCCTGGGGATGAAACCCTGCTGGCGTTACGGGAGGTGGGTGTCGTGTGTCTGCATCTAGAGTCGCAGCAAAGGGGTCAAGCCTCTGAATGAAACAAACGTTTCCAAAAAAGCCGATAAAACTGTAGTATTGAAACCAGGTCAGTGCTGGTAAGTGCCACTAAAATCACGGGCAGGTTCTGCGGAGAATCTTCTTGCACTACTGGGCCCTAGAAGAGGCAAAATGTGGGAAGTAGGCAGTTTTTTCCACTTAGTTTTGACTATACTTGTTGCATCATTTCAGTATGCAAACTGCTATAACGAAGGCATCTTAAGCTAGGTAAATCTTTGAAGTTCTAGGTTCTAGTTATGAGGGAGATAAAAAAGCAGCAGTGAAACGGTTCATTGTATTGAAATACTGGTAGTGTTTGAAAAGAGCACGCGTAAAATGACTTTCCACATTTGCTTTATCACAGAGACTTTGGATTGTAGTTTTGTAGCTAAGAACAACTGAGATAAACTGGCTGAGACTACCACTTGAACGCTGTACACTTGATAGAGAACTGTTAGGATGGGAAATAGTGCATTAAAAGCCCACCTGGAGACAGCACAGAAAACTGGTGTGTTTCAGCTAACGGGAAAGGAACTTACAGAGGTAATGTAACCGTAGTGGAAACGTGGCTGTTTGTGTGCATGGCTGATGCTTTTGGAGAGAAATTTTCACCTCATTATCATAATGCACTGCCTATATGTATTTCTCATAAATAGTGATGGATAATATTACTTCGAGATCTATTTTTTTTTGTTTTGCAGAACATATTTTTGCTTCCACTGTTTTCTGATTGAGGATTTATCTGTCAAGGCACTTGTATGCTTATGAGCTTATGCTTTAGAGTGCACATATGCTCAAGAAATACTAGTTATGATGTTGTGCTTTTTGAAAAAAGGCTGTAAACTTGAATGAAAAAAATGTAAATTTTATAACTGTATTGTTACCTAGAAAGATATTCCACAATTAGTTGTGTTTAGATACTAATGCTGTATTTAATTGTAATGAATAGTCTCTACAGGCTGTTCACTGAGCAGGTTTATTATGTCGGAAATTGTCTTGACTTTGAATCAGGTGCAGAAAAACACAGAATGTCTTGGAACCATGAGCTGAGTAACAATTCACCGGATAGAGAAAATAACTCTATATTGCAGTAATTTTCCATTACTTTGCTAACGTCTCTGGTTCCATTGTCCTACTTTCCCTCTTCTCTTTTCCTCTGCCAAAGCAAAGGAGAATCAAAACCACTGGTCTATTCACTGGGACTTACTGATGGTGATTGCCAGGTTTTTCTTTTTTTCAGCTCAGTGCCAAGTGCAGATTAAAGTGGTACAGGATGTAAATAAGTATAAGGAAAATGGTTTACGTGATTATTTAAACAGAAAAGCAAGAGAATAATTTTCCAATCCTACTCTGCTAAATACAGAGCTGTTAACTAGCTGTAGAATATTTTCAAATGATAGGCACGTTTAAGAGAAACACACAAGAGGACTAAAACATAAATGAGCTCGTGTCATGGTATACTTCCTTCTCCCTTTTTAATATAAATTCCTTGGTTTAAAAAACAGTCTTCCCGGATGTTACCCTGTCTTCTTTATATCCCTTTTCCCTTCCTCAGATAAAAAAATATTTAAAAAAAATATACATATATTAAGCAAATTTGCCAACTTAGTTGCAGACTGTGGTGATGGGACATTGTGATACATATGACAGTATGTAATAGTGATACAAATTTAAATTAAAATTTTAAGCTGTGTAACTTGAACATTCAGAGTTGTATCAACTATTTAAATGCTGTATATTTTTTCTCCCCCATAGTTTCCTGAAGATCTGCAGAAACTAACAAGCAACTTAAGGACGATAGACTTGTCGAACAACAAAATAGAGCTTTTGCCACCACTCATTGGAAAATTCTCCTTTTTGAAGAGCCTTGTTCTAAACAACAATAAACTGAGTATGCCTGCTAATTAATATTTCCACAGATATTAAAAATAATGACCTGGCTTCTCTGATCAGAAACTAAATTTAATGATTTAACTCTCACAGGATGTAAATGGGGAATTTAGTCATCTAAACTGAAATCTTTGGAATTCGTGTACAGGAAAAAAAACCCCAAACCATAAATTCTTCAAAACTAGTTGCCAACTTAGTTGTATTATCAGTTTTACAATGACACGTAAGTACTTAAAACCATAAAACGTTTCTGTGCTGTGACTTGTCTGATCTGAACGTTTAATAGTGTCAGGTGGTTTAGTACTTGCGTAGAGAACAGGTAATGAAGATGATCTGTAGGAAATGTTACTGGCCATTCAACGGTTGTCATGGTTTCTGTTGGACAAACATCCAACTTTAAGGTAAAATTAGGATGATGTGAAGAAACTAACTTTTTTATGCGTTGTGTATTATCTGCCTTTTTGAAAAACAAATGCAATTTACAAGCCTCTTTGACTCTATAATGGAACTCAAGGAGTGCTGCAGGTTATACACATGTGTAGGTAGAATGAGGGATGGATGAACGCCAGCAGAGCTTACCTGGTGAGGCTTATATGCTGGTATGATATGGTATGAATTATCTGAGAACTTACTTTTGAGTGAGTTAAGTAATACCTTTAAGAGGCTGCAGCAGACCTGAAGCTGTGTATTGTGTAGATCTTCAAATGTCAATACATCGGCAAACTGGTTAATAAAGAGTATATATAACTGATAGTATAAAGTCCTATCAGAGTTGTGTTTCCAGCCTATGAAAAAGGCAAGGTCTGCCTTGTCTGCAGTTAAGATATTTATAGGAGGTGGTTAAAAAGCATGTGTTGTTAGTGGCCTGAAGTTTCTGTGCAGTGATCAGTGCCGTCATTGGAAAATAGGGAGGAATCCTGCGAGAAATTACTGTTATATAGCACCATTTTCCATGCGGAAGCTTATTTGAATTAAATGGGTATCAATGTTTACTGCTTTTTGTTTAGGTAATCTCTGTTCTGTCATACATTTCTAGCTGCTTTACCTGAGGAGCTGTGTAAACTGAAAAAACTGGAAACACTACACTTAAATGGCAATCACTTGAGGCAGCTACCGGCCGCATTTGGACAACTTTCAGCTCTCAAAACCCTGAGCCTTTCTGGAAACCAGCTTCGGACTGTGCCTGCACAACTCTGTGGTCTTCACCACTTGGATGTGGTAGATCTTTCCAAAAACCAGATCCAAAATGTACCTGACACTGTGGGAGAATTGCAGGCTATTGAGCTCAATTTGAATCAGAATCAGGTCTGGTAACTGGAGATATTATGGGCATGTAGATTTAGGACATGGTTTATCTTGGACTTAGTACATCCACAGAACATAAGCTGAGACTATCAAAACTTTACAGCTAAAAGACATCTCCTGGACACAACAGAAATGAGGGACCATAACAAGAATTTGTGTAGTGATACATCCAACTGCCTGATAAGACTAAAAAATCCTGAATTTAATCATACAAAAAATTATTTGAATAGCTCTTGAGTAGCAATCTGATACACAGATGTGTAGATTGCCTGTCATCATGGAAGAAGTAGTTACTTGGATTTTTTGACCATTATTATTGTTGTTGACGCATTGTTGTTAACTAGTTACTGTTAACGTAGTTTACAACATAATTGTGTCATATTAGTCTGAAACACAAATCACTAAGAAATCACGGATCACTAACATTTTAATCCCTTTTTGCTTTGCTTTTTTATTTCTACCAGATTTCCCAGATCTCAGTGCAGATCTCCCACTGTCCACGCCTCAAAGTCTTGCGTTTAGAAGAGAACTGTCTAGAACTCAGTATGCTTCCTCAAAGTATCCTCAGCGATTCCCAGATCTCACTGCTTGCAGTAGAAGGTAACCTCTTTGAAATCAAGAAACTCAGAGAACTGGAAGGTTATGACAAGGTTTGTGTCTTTTTTTGGTCTTTTTTTTAATTAAGCTTCTGGTGAAGCCCTTAGCCAGTACCTCCTCATAATAGTAAGCTTTTATGCTGGTGAATAAAAGCACAGTCTATTGGTATTGTCACTGGTACTGGATTCATAACTAACCTCTGAAAAAAATTTCAACAGTTATTCAGAGATTAACTTCTTTCTCATAGGATTCAGGATCAGTGTTCTTCCATCAGCATCTTTTGAAGGGTAGCTAATGAGACAGGTGTGTGAAGGAGCATGTCTTCACTTTGAGCTAAAAAATAATGAAAGCTTCCTGTTGTGCAGTATTCTTAACTGTTTAACGTTAGTTCATCCTTAACATTTGAGATCTGACTGCTCAGCATTGTGAGGACTTTCTAGAATGTTAATCTGAATTACAACAAATGGCAGAAAGTTTTTTGTTTTTTTTTCTTTTTTAAAATTAAAGCTCTAATGGTTGTGCCTGGGAAATGCAAATATGTTTTAGATACAGAGTGCTTTTGAGTCTGAGTGCAGAACCTTAGCTGCTTTCAATAGTGAATCTTCTATTAATTTCTGAATCTTAGAATTTTTTTTTTATTTCTTTGTAGTACATGGAACGATTTACAGCTACAAAGAAGAAGTTTGCATGATCGTTATTCTGACCCTGTGTATTCCCAGTAAGAAGAGTTAGTGACTGAAACACCTGCTTCACTGACTTAAACCAAGACTGATGAAGGAGATGATCAGTGCACTCCTCCTGTAGTAGTCTGATATGATCTGTTAATGCTACATTGAATAAACTTGAACTAGAGAACATGGGTATTGAACTGATGAACCTGCCCAGGGGCCAGTTCTGATTTTTGTGCCACTATAGCTTTTAACACATGTTCTCCTTTGTCAGGCTCGTTATTTCACAGAGGAAAGGAATGAGCGTTTCAAGGTTGCCAGTTCCCTTTTGTCAGGAAGCTGGCTATTGATTTGCAAGGATTATTTCTCCTGGAAACACTTTTCTGTGATAGCACATGGAAGTTCTACCACCAAAGCAGATCTGAAACATTGTATGTCTTGCAGTAAACACTATTGTACAGAGAAGAACTTTTATAGATGAGGCTTTAGTTTATAACCTGTTTTTTTTTTCTATGAAGCACAAATAGTTGTGGTTAAGTGTTTTATTGACTGCTTCCAGTAAGCAAATCATAGTTTGAGCATCCTTCATATTTTACTGTACGGGCTTTCCTTTCCCATAAGCAAGAATTGCACTACAATCCACTTCTGCTTGAGCTGTATCCAATAAAAATGCGGTTCACCTTCAGTGTCTTGCCGGAAAATATCCTTGCACTGATTCCTTGTGTGCAGAGCAATGTTGAAAGTTTTAGTTGTCAGCTTACTGCTAGTGCCTTAGTACCAGAAGAACCTAGAAAAAGCTAAAAATATAAGCAATTATGTAACTTATACTGAAAAGCAAAATGTACTTGTTCATTTTAGTAAATCAGTTTCAGAAAACCCGTTCCGGTTTATTTGGTGCAACTGCTGCTTTTGTCACTGTAACAAGTAGTACTAAGCTATCACTGCAAGCCATTGCTTAGGTACTTGGTTCCATCTGTTGTTGGTAACTGCTATACTTCAACTCCTTTGAGAATGCAGAGGATCTGAGTATGTCAACACTTTGGTGTTAATTCAGTGAAGCAGGAGCTGTACTAAGTACGCTTCTTGGCAAGATAAGCATAGATGCATCTATTCCTACCGAGACTATCTTACAGGTAATCATACATTAACTCCTGTACTTAAGCTTTGCTACATGAGACAAGAAAAGTATTTAGCAAAATCCTTAAAGTTGCTGGTGTAATCGTCAAGTGTATTCAGTGTCTTATTCCATCTGTAGTTAAGAAAAGGTGACCTCTGTGCCAATCTTTTTCCTCAATGTAGTAGCTACAATTAAGATTAGCAGTATTTTTTTTTTTTTTTAAGATGCTCAGAAGAGGTATCTAGTTGCTTGAACTTGGTGATGTCTTATTTCAATTCTTACATAGTAAGAATGTTTTGGGGAACATCAGCTCCTTATTCAAAGGATGGATGACAGTGAACTATTTTTACTTAAGAACCCCCATTCCAGGTGTTACTTTATGGAAAAACTGTCTCCCTGGAAGAAGTAGCTAACAGCAGACAGTGTTTTACTAGGCTACTTTGTTTTGCAAGACATGACTAGGGGAGTGCTTTAAGAACACAACTTCTATGTTACTGTAATGAAAGGCCCTGTATAGTCATAAATCTATTCAGCTTCATACTAGTACACTCCACAGAGTGACATGTAAGAATTCAGCAGTGAAGAGTTTAAAGCCCAGGGGTTGTTTTAAGTTCAGCTCCTTCTGTTTGATACCTGAATCCCATTTGAAGTATTAGCTTTTTTGTGGCTAGGGATCTGCCATTCAAGAGACATCCACAGAACAAAGCCCCTCAGTTGGCAGATTCCCCCTTTCCATGAGAAAGGAGCAGCTCGCCAACTCTGGCACCTACAAAGGAGTGGTCTACCACCAATATGTATGCACTTGCCACTGTACTGTGGTTTGTGGATTTTTTTTAAACAGGAAATACCTCTTCTCAGACGATTCACAAGTTTAACATTTGTCTGTTGTCTCTGACTAGTCAACAAAGATGTATAAGAATAGATAGTACATGAGAACATTTAAAAACTATGAAGTTAGCATTGGTATTAAATTTTTACAGCCATTGAAAGTATTTGAGGTAAATCAGTATTTCTTTGGTTTATGTATACATTTAGTTAGGACATTTATAAACCGCAATTACTCTTAGATTGCTTTGCTACCTTGGAGTTATGACAACTATCAAAAATTTTGTAAAGCAAAGGGAGAAAAAAACATGCAAAATACTGAATGGTACTGAGTTAGTCCTGGATTGGCCAGATTTGTTTCGGAGGAGTCAGAGTATTTCTGTTTCAAGGAAGGAAAAAAAAAAGCTTTCTGACTCCCTCATATATTCTTAAGTCATAGCAATATGTAACTGTTACCAAGTCACTTAATGCAACACTGTTCTGTACATTTCAGCACTACGCATAATCTATTATTAGTTTTATATTGTGTTTCTCAGTTTTCCATTCTCATCCTGCCCCACTCTGCAGGTAACACTATGAAAGTTTTATGTCCATGCATAACAGCCTGCCCAGGGAAGTGGTGCAGTCACCATCCTTGGAGGCAATCAAAATGTGTACATATGGTACTTCAGGACATGGCTTAGCAGGCATGGTGGTACTGGGTTGACAGTTGGACTTGATCATCTCAGAGGTCTTTTCTAACCTTAACAATTCTATGATTCTATAATTATAGGTGTAGCTTTTTAGTTTTGAAATTGAGATAGAAAATGTTCCCCTAGTTAACAGTATACACATGTAGTTTCTGGCAGAATGGTTACATATACAGACTGTCCCTAATTTTCTTTTTCCTAGTTACTAGAAGTATACTAAGCAACCCCACAGTAGTATGAGAAGTACTTTTTCCACACCATTCCCAGATATGCTATTCTCTCCTGCATCTCCAACTGCTAGAATTCAACACAAGCCTGTATTTCCCCCAACCCCCACTCCCAAGAGCATTCTGGGACTCTGAGGCTCCAGTATCAGAGAAAATACAATTCTAAATTGCGTTGGCAGTAGGTCACATCACTAGGTTTCACCTATGGGACAACATATTTGCTAGGCATCTGTTACTGCTCCTTGACTGGAGAGTTTTATTCCACTTAGTTCCTTTATCATCCTGAAGTATAGCCCCATGTCAAATCAGTCTTTCAAAGAAGAGATGGACACATTTCATAGTTTGACGTTATGTGAAGTTGGTTATGCAGGGATGGAAACTGGAGTGTTAAAAACACACCAAAATATTCCTCTCTTCCAAACCACACCCATTCCTTTGTTAGCATTAGGATTTCTGTGAAATAAAAATAGAAGGGAAACTTCTAGCTGCATAGTAGCAATTAGTTCTGCCAAGTTTTTCAAGGACAGGAAACTAAAAGAGAGACATTTCTAAGAGAAAATACTTTTAAAACACATTCAGTTATAAAAGTATGTATTTTTTGTGCACAATATATAGTTTAACAATCAAAAGCAGAAACTGTAAACCTTCATTCTTAATAGCATTCAGAAATACAAAGATGTACAAGTGCTGATTCCATCCCATAGATATGGAAATTAAGCATCTATTCTACAGACAACAGTAAGACAATCCAAGAAGCAGACCGAGTTGTTCACTAACATAAAGGCACCAACTCCCTCATGGATTTGGCTCTTGCTGCATCAGAAAATAGTATTGATATTCCACTAATACTCAAGCTTCGAGTCTCAGAAATTATTTCCTTGTGTGATATTCATCGCAATATTACGATTCTGATATACTAATCACAGCATTCTCTCAGCCAATGTGCTAATTTGTTGTTAGAGCTCAGGGAAGTCAAGAACATGTGCTTGTAATGGCAAGGGAGAAAAACATTCCAGTGTTTGGAATGTCCAGATGCTACAGAGCAGGTTTGCACTGTTGTAAGCAGAATAAGATAACTGCTTTAGTCTTCCTTTTCAGGAGACAATCGTAATTAAATCATGTATGCTTTGCTTTCACAACCAGCAGCAAGCATTCCTTCAGTTAACCGGAAGTTTGTAAGAAGGAAAAGAAAAGCATACAAATCCCCTATGCCTTCCCACGCCAGTGGTTGTTAGAAATTTACTATGCAATGTTCTTGAAAGTATTTCTGTACTACTTGTGGTTTTAAGCACATAATTTTCATTACTAATGGGGTAAATAACGAGCTTTTAAAATTATTAGCTTTCCAACAATTACTGGAAGACAGATGGAAGCCAACATGCACTACTGAAGTACCCAGTCCCCTAAAAATGGCTTCACCTTATTCACATAAGACAGTCTACCACTGGCCTATTTATTACACACAGCAGCTCCACCCTTTGGGCAGGGTTTGGGGGCAGCAGGGCCTTGTTTGTGGGTCAGGGTTTCTCACCCCCCCTTAAATATCAAGTCTGTCCTGGGGGTGAAATGAGAATATACTAGTAATATTGATTGTATTTCTACGGAAAATTAAAGCAAAACAAAACACTTAACACTCTCTTACATTCCAGCAGATTAGTGTCATCTCTCTAGCCCTGGGATTTATTATAAATGACGACAGGATACTTGTGGAGTGTCCTTCCAAAAAGCCACCCCATAATGCTATTAGTTATAATTATTCCTCCAATCTATTTGGTTTGAAGATTTTTGCCATCCAACATTGAGTATCCCAGATTAGTCCAAAGCATTATTTCCACCTTTAAAACAGGCATAATATATTGCTGGGAGGAGTTAAAATTATACAGGTCACTTGCAATTTACTTGCCAAGAAAAAAATTCAAGAAAATACTGGGAATAAATCTGATGATACTACAGTAGAACCAAAATGGTTTTCCTCTTCATAGGAAAAAAAAACTTTACCTCACCTGGCCAGAAACTCCTCTATTCTGCAACAGAAGAGGAACATTTTAGTTGCAAGACACTTGGACATGTAAGATTTCCAATTGCCAGTCCCAAAGTCTGCAATTATAAACCAGTTTAGTTAGAACTAGTATGCAGTTCTTAAATAGGTACTGCTTCCTCCAGACTTATGACAAAGAAGTTTCATAATAAGCCTCTCTGTTTTCAGTACATTTAAGAAGCTCCCCCAAAGTCACTGCTGAGAACAAACGCTGCACCAGATCTCACTCATTATTTTGCACTGGAAAAAGCCATAAACTGAACTCCAGTGAAAACAGGTCAAAATAATCTGATACAGAATGCAAGAAAGCTGCGTGATTTTCTACTCAGTATCTTCCAGTTAAAAACACTTAAAAGTTAACTTATGAGGGGCATAAAATTTTCCATGAAATAAATACTTTAGGGTGATGGTTTTACTTTCTTCTAATCACATGTGCATGAAGTTTGGATCAGGTATATACACACAACAAATATTATCAGAACAATGCAGCATAATTTCATAGTCATGGCCTCCAAACCAATGTCAATTTACAGTAAAGAAATGGAGATGTGTATACCCCTCCAGTTACCTTTACATTAAGGTTCATGTGCTTAGGAAGTGTTTTAAAGCCCTCAACCCACAAGTAGTAGTGGGCCTCTTCAGTTCTGTAATCCACACACTCAACCCCAAAACAATCACGTGGTTTGGATTGTAAAACTACGATTAGCCTGCTTGGGATACAAATCAAACAATATTCATCAAGTCCGTATTTAGTGAAGACACTCAACTTATGAGGTATTTCAAACAGTGCAAAGTGCCCTCTCCAACTTTCCACCACTGTGAATTCAGGTTACCCTGCTTGGTCAACTTGAATAAAGGACTGTATTTTGGGTGCAGGAAAAAAAAGAGACTAGGAGGGAGAATAAAACATGCAAGACGATTCTCAAAGCCATGACACTTTTAGCCCTGAGCAGTTTAAAGAAAAAGTGAAGGCAGATGAGTAGGAGGAAATTATGTTGGCTGCTTTCTTAGAGTCAAGGCCACGTCTATATGAAGCAATGAAAAAAAAAAAAAGATTAATCCCTATAAAAAGGGTATTGCTTCATTTTTCCCAGCCCCTCTTATTTCAGAATAGTAGAAGTTTCACAGATCCATGAATATGGTGGCCTGCAGCTGGAGAGACAGCGTCATTGAACAACAACAGCAGGCATTAATTGTCAATTAGTTTCTTGGCTCTGACGTTGGCTTGCTCAATGCGTTCCCTGTTTGTATCAGCCTGAAAGAGACAAATTCATAGGTCATTTGCAGACTTAATGCGAAATTAAAAAATTCAACTGACACAAACTTCTGAATTGCAGAGTATTATCATTGTGGTAGACAGAAGAGCAATTTTTATAAGCTAGAAATCATTTTATAATTCTTTTTGTTTTAGCCAGCATAGGCTGTCAATTTTGGCAGATACAGAATTAGGAGAAGTAGTTTTTAGTCTTTAGCTGACCCTCAAAACACACAGCAGCTTGCTTCAGCAAGTCAGGAAGAGTATTAACAGCACAAGGGGCTAAAAATGCCCTCTTTCCAAGACATCTTAAGCACCTCTACAAAGCAACTTTGTTGCTATGGTCTAGAAGTAACAATCAAAACTGGAAGTGACCTATGGGCATAAAGTCAGAATCGTTTTGCTTAGTGCAAATCCCTGGTTTTCATCCACAAACCCTCCAGTTTCCTAGTGCCACAACAGTATGGTATCTGTAAGAAAAGCACTTTATAATTGTTTTACTCTTATAAAACATCAAAAAAGTCAACTACAGCATCTATGCTGAACAAGTGTCAAAATACAGTTTTACTGAAAGTTACAATAAGGAGCTTCAAAATAACTCCCTGATTATCCAGCCTGTGGTGGGGCACAGGCAGGCAGGCAGGGTAATAAGTACAAAACTAGCCTCTGCCCTCACCAGAAGGAGTGGAGCACCTGAGAAGCTCTACCTGTGCCAAGTATTGGCCTTTTCACACTTTCATACAGCAATGGGCTGGGAAGAGGACATTGCCAGTTCAAGCCCTTCCCCCCTGTTGTTTCATTCTTGCCCTTCGGGTAAGGGTTGGTGAGGGGCAGGAGTCTACTATAAAAAAAGTGACAGCCTAAGCTGTTAACACCACTTTGGAAACACATTGATCTAGCTACCAGATGCTCCTCTCAGCAAAAGCCATTAACACAAGTGATATCTTTAACACCACATGTTGTCTTAATTTTGTAATTTTACAGCAACTGGTGTCCACTTCTGCTTTTTTTTTTATTAAAGTCTTTAATAGACACTATCCATTAAAGCTTTTATTTCCTTCCGTAACCAGCATGCCTGTAAAAGAACTTCTATTCATTTCAGAATATGGGGATTTCTAAAATATGACTAACTTCCTCCTAAGTTGCCCTCTGAAAGAAACCCCCCCAAACATATTTATATACAATTAATCTATTTGGGGAAGTTAATCTTTAAAGCAACAAAATTAAAAAAAAGATGTTACTGGCCGTAACTAACTTCATGTGCAGATGAGGGCAGACCATGTCCCCATACACCTACAAAACCTATCACTCCAAAGTCTCTCCAGTCCCCGTATTAACCAATCCACAAGAATTAGGGCAATGAATTACCTGTGTTTTATTTTACATTCAACGATTATTGTGATTTTTAGGAATTCCAGAAGAATCTTACTATTGTTAATACCACCTATTGCCTACCACCTGTAACATTCCCTGCGAATAATAATCCCCTAGTTATACCTCCAACAAATGTCTGCCTTTTTGATCAACCAACTTCAGTTGTTTGCAGAGTAAGCAGTGACTTGTACTGTATTTTTAGGTTTCCTGACACCCTGGAGATTTGCATTTTCATCCACATACCCAAACAACCAAGATACAGCTCTTGTTCAAATCACTGAAACCTATAGGATGGTATAATCTTAATGCATATTTACTGAAAATACAGGTGGATAGGACAGTGAGCCCATTCTTTATAACTTCTCAGTAACAAGCTGTAAGCTGAAGGCAGAGAACACCTCTGACACTTACCTTTACATTTATGCGGTCTATTTGTTTATTCTGGGCATCAATCTCATTGCCCATATCCAAAGCCATGTTTTTCAAATTCCCAAGAATGTTTCCCACTTGAGCAAGATTTTCATCCATTTCATCTTCTCTGGCATCATTTGTTATCCTGTTCAAATAATTAAGAGAATGCTTCCAAGAATCAAGAACTTGTTTTTCCTTATCCTAAATTTACTTTAATAGAAATTGTTTATTGCACAGTTATCTGACAGGCAATATGTTCAAGCCAAGGTATGTTTTTCCCCCGTTTAAAGCCCTATGTATTCCAAGCAAGCAGCTCACCAAAAAAAGGGTGCTAAGCTAGCTGCTACTACAAAAATAGCCTTATAATTTAAAATAACAGCTACCAGAGGAAGTTTAAGACATGAGTGTCTCAAACATACTTTATGACAACAGGAGTCCTTCATATTTTTAACAGTCCCTGTAATAACTCAGCAGTAAGCTCCATAGTCCTCACATCCCAAAATAGGCTGATAATACCACACTATCCCACTTTTATTTTTCAAAGTGTAAGGTGAGCACTACAGTACTGAGAAGTCCTCACCAAACAGTAAAAATTCCTTCAAGCAGTAGTAAAACACTTACTATTTAGCAGCTTCACCTAAATGAATCCATAAAGCTGACAACTGGTAACTTAGGACTTCTGTATTTGAGACTGAGAAATACAAAAAAGCAAACCTTGTGATATATCCACCACTTGGTCCTCCAGAAGTCTGAGGCTGCCGCTGATTTATACTTCTTGGTTGCATTGATATCACCTGATCTGCTGAGTTCTCTGTTCCATCTCCCCAGGTTGCTTTGTATGCCTTGCTAGCCTCAAAGTTTTTTGTCCTGCTCCATAAAAATAAGAAATCTGAACTGCTATATCAGAAATACGGTTTCCTGACTGAAATTCAGTATTAATCTAGGATTTTCAGAAACATTTGTCTTGTGCCTGAAAGATCAGACACTCTATATGCAAAGCCTTGTCTACACAATAGAATTTCTTATATTGGGATAGTACAAACATAACTGAGTTAGCCTAGGAACAGTGATTAACTTGGTTTTAAGCTTTAATACAAGCACAGTAATTTCCTTAAAGTAATATACTTTACCAGAAGAGGGGAAGCTTATGACAGTACCAGAAAAGCTTATACTGTCATAGATAAAGTTGCATTTACAACAGGAGTTAGTCTAGAGTCAGGATAGTTACTTCTCAGGGAAGAAATGGGGATGAAGGAAAAAACTCTCCAAAATCCAAGTAGCTACACTATGCAAGAAATCCATTAATCTCTGCTGGTTTTTGTTGAACATTTTCTGTTGCCAAGTCTTTCTTTTTAAGGTTAATGTTTCTCAGATTAATTTTGATTACAAAATAACAGTAATCATGTTTGAATAGCTCCTTCATTCCACAATTCAATCATACTAATGCCATTAAAGCGACAAACCAACTTACTACTACACAATTCAGAAGAGAAAAAAATTAAAGCAAGTACATGGACATGAAGCTATCTCAAGAATCACAGACCCACGAAAGCAAGAGGGGAATAAAGTATAACAGAAAAATAACTGATCTAAATTGGGGTCAGTACTTGTAAACCCTAAACAACATACGTTGAGAAGAATATTCTCACGTTCACCTTGTTTGCTGGCATTTTCAGGTTTAAGCTAGATAATCCAGACTCCACTGCCACTTTTCTGCTTCTTTAAAAGCCTGTGAAGGGAAATCTGTAGTGTTTTTCAGTACATCTAACTTCATAACTACAGTTAATTGACTTCTGTATCTATAGTGCCTTTCAGTAGCCCAGATGTTGAACATTTGAAGAGGTGTGAAGTTAGCTGTAAACAAATATTTCCCTCATTCTTCTGGCATTTATGTAATCAAAGTGCGAAGTGGTATTTCATAGGTCAGATCCTATGAAAAGTAATCTAGTACAAATACATCAAAGGGAAGTAATGGAACAATCGCTTAGTTCAAAATGGAACTGTTGTACCCAGCAGAACCCTAAAGAAACCTAAACCAGTCAATTCTCGCTCCTTGTGCATTTCCAGGCTTAAAGATCTCTCTAGGTTCAATGCAACTAGATTGAACATTATGTTTTAATCTCATTCATGCTAAAGCCACAACAGCAGGAGAGCTATGTATGCTTGGCTTCTGGAAAGGCAAAGTCTTAGGTGCCAGAGGCATCTGTGCGGAATTTATTGAACAAAAACAAGTGGCCTGAAAAATTACTTGCACATCTGAAGCAGACAGCTAGAAGCAGAACTGTTGCTCAAACTAAGCACAGTTAAGAACAAAGCTTCTCACCACCTGATTTTAAGACCTGTTTTCCAAATCACTATACATTCACTTGTCTCGTGTTTCATTTCTGTAAGATTAAGGCAATTTATGCAACCTGTCAAAACAGCCAGGGCTCAAGCAGTTATTCAACATTTCCACAGCTAACACACTCTATAGTAATTGACATTTTCTATTCGCATCAGTATTACAACACACAGTCACAAGGAGACCTCCATGCAGACATCATGCACATGCAAGCACAATCCAATAGAAGTATCATTTCAGACAGCTGGTTAAATGTACATCTGCACTAGTAAGACTGACCTTGTCCTAAAATCCGCTTTCACCAGTTAAATGAATACAGCTTCTTATCCTAGTCTTCATTTTTAGAAAGCAAGCATCAGTGTTAGGAGAGAATGGAGAAGAAAGAATAGTAAAGACAAGCAAACCGGTAAATTGTTATTAGTACATAGATTAGAGTACTGCCAGTATTTTCTGTTTTCACAAAGCTTTTATAAATCATGTAAGCCTATGAGAAATGAGAAAAGCAATATTTAATTCAGCAAGTGTTCTGATTTAGCTTTATGCAAAAAAATTAAAAGCTCTGGAGATAACTGATTGACAAATAACTCCAACCTTGACAGAAAAAATTATGTACCAGTAGAGGTATGAATGGCATTCACAGTTTCTTCTTCACTGCCCTCTACTTATCTAGTAGATTTTTTCTGCACTTTACTGCCCATTTCAGTACACAGCTCACTATTTCTTTTATTGTTATCTGTATCTGGAGTTCCACAAGAGTTCACAAATTCTGAGCTTGCTCAGTGTCACTAAGCTGCTTAGCTTCAGTGAAATAAGGCTGTCAACTACAGAAAACAAAGACTGACTGTGTCAAAATGCTCAAAGTCTGTCAGCTTGATAAAGCATATAAAAGCAGTAAGCACACCTATCCAGAAGCCAGGACAGAACCATCTGCCTTTTCAATGTACTACAGCTCTAAGACTTTCAGCCTTAGAATTTACATTCAGATCTATCCTAAGTGATCCTCAAAGTATTATCCTGTTGGATAAGAAGACTCAGCTACTCCAAGGAATTTTTACCTAAACTTCTGCTACTCTCAGTTGAATGATAAGGGCTTTTTTTTGCTTATGCTAAAGGGCTAAAAAATGAAAACACACACACTATTCAGAAATTATTTTGAGTGTGACCACTGAACGTTCTCCTTCACTTGGAAGAACTATGATCATAGAATCATAGAACACTGAGTTGGAAGAGAACTTACAGATCACCTAGTTCCAACCCCCCTGCCATGGGCAGGGACACCTTCCACTGGACCATGTTCCTCAGAGCCCCATCCAACCTGGCCTTGAACACCGCCAGGGAGGGGGCAGCCACAGCTTCTCTGGGCAACCTGTTCTAGTGTTTCACCACCCTCATAGTGAAGCATTTCTTCCTTCTATCTAATCTAAATCTACCCTCTTTGAGTTTAAAGCCATCACCCCCTGTCCTATCACTACATGCCCTTGTAAAAAGTCCCTCTCCAGCTTTCTTGTAGGCCCCCTTCAGGTTAGCTGGAAGGCTGCTATAAGGTCTCTCCTCCAATTCACACAAATCAATTTGATACTTTGCTGCTTAAAGACAAAGCTAGCACACCTCCAGAAATAATTGTTTTCCTTATAATACTGATTTCTGATCATTGTTTAGAAGTACAAATCCAGTGATGCTATAGAGGTACTGTGAAGAAGGTCAGCAAGAATTTACACAGTCACTAGTGAAAGACTAAAGCTTTAACACCAACATCTGTTCTCCTACTCTTCCTCCCCAAAGTATGAACATTTTTAAGATGCCTGAAGAACCAATATTACTTTCCTTCTCCAGTACAGAAGTTTTCTTGCTTTTAAGTTAGTACAAAAGTACTTTTGTGGAAAAAAAAAAAAAAGCATTTTTTGAGTAAAATTTCTGACAGACAGGCACTTACATATAGCTATTTGCAGTCCAATTTGATCTCACCTGTATGGACATTGATAATATTCTACTTAAATATAAGTTTTAAGGAGATTAGGGCACAATTGTACAGAACGTTATACAGTGAAAGGAGCACAATATATGGTTAGATGCAAGTCAGCTTTAGCCACCTCTCATACAATTTTAAGTGGTGCACTTCTACAAACCAAAACAGTTGACTTTCCTAGAGATTCAGCATTTTTTCATTAGGTCTTTTATTGGAGACCATCTCCCTCTACAGTAGCTATTCAAGAACTTCAGACCTAAGTACCAACTTAACTGACCTGTTACAGGGACAGACACAGAGCCCACAACATTTATTGAGCTCTGTCAGCGTCTTCTCAGCTTCTCTCATATCCTTATTTATCTGGTCCATGCCTTCTTCTATGCGATTTAGTTGTTCTATAATAGAAACAAGTAACCTGAATAAACACGGACTGGGGGAAGGTGGGTGTGGGATATTAACATTTATTTCAAGCAGGAACTTAAAAGTTTCAGCATTATTTTTACACAAAGACTAATACCTTTTTTCTTTCCTGTCTTCCAGGATTTTTTTTTTTTTTAATTTTTTAAGAAAACTATTAAGTTTTGTTTACTACATTAAAAGTATTTTCCCTATCCTTAGAGCAGCACCTGTTGCTGCTTTTAGAATAAATGCAGACAGTTACATTCATGCTATGGTGGAAAGGAACAACTGCTGTAGCAGAGGCTGTATTACAGTGTAACTAACATGGTCTATCAAGTACTTCGAAACCTCTTTTATATACTACAAACACCTGGGAATGATCAATTAGCAAATGTCATTTTCACATAAGTAGTCTTTAATACGCCTTTAGTTTCAGCAACAACTCTTGAATGATAATCCTTTTTCTTTGTCATAAAATTGACTTTTAGTGTCAGAGAGGAAGAAGGAAGAACTCACCTCCCTGTTCATCCAGCATGGTGATAGTTTTGATGCCAACATCCTGGGACTGCAGAAATGAATTTATTTGCAGATATGAGAACGGATTTCAATACAGCAATGCAAAATCATCAAGTCTCAATAGTAAATTTCATAATAAAACACTGTGCTAAGAATACGCAGCTTTACTACAGAAGTTAAGTTTCAAATTAGATCCCGTGCTAGGCTGATAATATCACGTTACACTATCTCAGTGGTTTTTGTGAGTTTTTTTTACATTACAACAATATAATAAAATTTATTGTAATACTCAGATTGAACTATGATAACATCAAGCTAAAAGAGTAAACCTAGCCATGTTTTGTTTTGCAAAGTGGGATTTAGCTCATTCTTTATCCCTACACTCTTCAATAGGGCTGACACCAACCTTAGTCCTGGAAGTCAGAATAAAGGAAAGTAAAACCAAGCCTACAAAACCATTTTCAAGAATTCAGTAGAAGAGATCAGGAAGAGAATAGCCCATCACTAGTTTTAGAACCAAGCAAAAGAAATATACCACAGTATTGACCTTTGCTGGCTCAAAGTTTTGAATTTAGCATCCAAGTTACACCCATGCTTTGCACAGAACTGGCAGCATAGAGCTGCCTATGGTAGGAGTTATTTTAGTTCTTATGAATCACCAAATTATGATACCAAGAGAAATCATGTTGGGTCATTACATGTTCTTAATGTCTGTTTGAGAGGTAATTCATTGGGCTATGCTGATTCAAATGCCTCACTGGTAACTGTAGCATCTTCAGCTCCCCAGCAGCCTGCTGCTGTCTGGACAGCAAGTACATGCTCTAAAGCAGTAATGAGGAAACACTTTAGGGTCCTTATTCATGTGATTATTCTTTAGTGTTCTCACACTGACAATAAATTGTGTCAAGTCTTCAGCACTAAAAGTCTGGTCATTAGCTTTGAAAGGCATTTCTGCCTAGTCTCTGGATTCACATTTGTCTGTGAAATATCCAAGTATGAGCAAAACTGTCTTGCTGAATCAGTTAAGCTTTGTTAAGTCTACTAGACCTGACCATCAACCATCTTATCTTACTCTGTACCAACAGGATGCTCTATAGTTTTTGAAATCACAGTTTCAAAAGTAAACTTTCAGCCATTTTTACAATGGCGCATACAAGCTGTAACAGTGTAGAGGAAGAGATTCCTCATATAATGTCACCTAGATAAAACCAAAATACAGATTTATTCATTTCATGTACAAAGGTGTTAAGAGTTTCATCATCATACTTTACCATCTTTTAAGTTAAAACTGATGAACAGGTTGTAAGAAGGTGTATGTAGAACTACTTCTGTTTAGAACCAAAAGCAGCCTTAACCTCTACTACTCCACCCAACTAAGCCCTAGCCTCCTCCTCAAAGCAAGACATTTTCACACTGTTCACAGGCAAAGCAAGCTAAAAGACAAACGTAACATGTTATGAGAAGCAAGCAATGCAGGAGCCAAAGCCATAACTGATCACCACAATAGACTTTTTATAACTGATCTGTAGCATTTGGAGATTAGGCCATTCTGATTAAGAGGAAAACAGGTAAAAAGGATCTTGATTCTTCTTTGATCTGACTTTACATAATGTGAAAAACATTAGGCTTAAGTCATTCCAATCGTACAACTGAATTAAAGCAGCAAACTCTAATAATCAAGTGTATGTCTCAAAAAGTTTGAGAAAGACAAGAAGTGATTAAGATCACTTTGTGATAGTTAACATGCTGCTTTTTACAGTTTAATTATTAAATATCCAGGGAATTTAAAAGCTTTTCCTTACCTCAATGGCCAAGCCAAGAATCCTCCTTGTGCTTTCCAAAGACTAGAAAGAGAATTTTATGAGAGCATTAGTGCTTGAAAGACTTTACCAATTCATTGCAGTAAGGCAACTAGTATACAAAGGTTCATCAGCCTGTCCATATAATACATGCTACAACAGTCATAGTGACAGCATACTAGAGCTTTTCTAGGTAGCTAGTAAAGCCTTGGTTTTTAGTACTTTGCTTATCCCATTGAAAAGTCATTATAAAAGAAAATATATTAAAATGCATTTTAGTTAAATAAAAAAAGTCATGCAGTATTAACATGATTAAGAACAGTGTAGGTACCCAGCCTGTATTATCTCAGTAATCAGACTGGGTGATCAGTACTCAGTCAAATAGGTGGCTTTACAATTCAGAAGTTTAAATTCATTCTTACTTTTAGGAGTAGCCTTCACTCCAGTATTTACCAAGTAAAGTGAGAGTTCAAAACATTCAGCTACACCCCTGCAGACTGACTACCCTTGACTGTCTTTATTTTAAAAAGATATTGTAATCTTGGCAGAGAAGTACTGTAATCCCAGATGGCCTCCTATAACATTTACCTCATCAGTGACCTGGTTAGCCCTCAGCTGAATTTCTTCAGGCGATAGTTCAGCCATGATGAGGAACTATTACTTGTAAGTAATCACGTTAAAGAGAATCTTCCCCCTGTAATAAGAGATACCAGTTAAGCATCAGAATTACCCCTTCATTGGTATTTTGAGCTGAAACTAGAAGACAGTTCACAAAATGAAAGCCTACACATTTAATTCTGCTTAGTACAACACCTGGTTAGGACTAGAAGGCACTAAAAGAATCATTCAGCTAATATGATATAACTGAGGAAGTAAGAAATGCAGGAATAATCAATATGCGAAATAATTTCCTTTCCAAGACTTGGTTTCCTGAACATTTTTGGAAAATTCTATCTATTGGTAGTTTAAGGCAAAAATCAGAAAACAAGGGTCTTAAAATAAAAAGCTTCTCCATGTTGGAATAGCTTATTGATTTACCCAGTAATCCAGAAAGAAATTCATTAAGGCATTTTAGTTACTAGCACAATCTTTAAGTGTTCTTCCCCTTCCCTTTAAGCAATTTCAACAGACAGTCAGAAGAAGGGGGAACACTTTCACAGACCAAGCACCACCTAAAAATTCCAGTAACAGTAACTAGAAATAGTTGTTCTTATAGTATGGTGAATCCCTCAAATGCAAAACGATCTGCAAGAGTTTTAAATGGTACATCTGTAACACTAGCAAAGGTTTTCAAATCGACCTTTCTCATAATAAAGATAGGATCAAGATTTTTGTAACTGAAGTCACAACATACCATAATTTAACTTTGGCCATAAACAGGAGATATATTTTTGCCTGAAGAGACAAGAGGAAATAGCAAGCCTGTCAATAAGCGTATTCTTATCGGAGCCAGACTTTTCAGAGCTAAGAATCTGCATTTTTATTGGAGGAACGGTAATAAAGCTGGCACTTCTAGCAATGGGTAAACAGAGCTCCCAGACTATACAAGAATTTAATGAGATAGCACATAAGCTGAACAAGAGGATTGTTTTTTGTAATGCATTTTTCCCTCTCCCTTAACTTTAGATTAATCCTCACTCTTTCACATGAGTAGCATCCAATTAAGTTCACATTATCCATTGAGATCACTCCAAACATCCTGCTTGACTAACAGAACTATGTTCCATTTCTCCCTACAAGATAAGTATTTTAGAAGACATAAAATTAGTAACTGCTCGCAAAGGGCAAATTCATGTATATTCACCCAGTTGTTAGCTAGAGAATAGATGCTGTTCACAGCTCTTTGCAGGAAGCGTGCATACCTCTGAGGGTGAACTGAAATCAAGACACCTAATCTGTTGGAGCTGAAGTACTTCAGGATTTAGAGAATACTTCAGCAGGTCTGGTCTTCAGCACCTAGCATACCTCTTCAGCCTAAGACTATGGCTCTAGGAGAATTTTCTAAGTAGCTGTGCACACAAGTTTTTGCCATAATTTTAAAAAAATCCAACATTCTCACACAAAGCCTCTAATAGCTCAGTTTGCAGTAGTCCAATTTGACTATATAATCAGTGACCTATCTTTTCATTCACAGGCTTGAGGTCCTTTCATGAGGTTTATTTAAAGCAGCTCAGTCCCAACTTAGAATTTGGGAATGCCCTTCAAGCTGGTTCACATAGCTAAGGACCAGTAAAGCAGGGACTGGGAGGAAAGGACCTGTTTTCACTGTATTAGATCAAGCACAGGAAAATGACATCAAGCTGGTTCTTTGGGTGAAGATCTCACATTTACTCAATATTCAGAAATCGGATGACATTTCAATTACATAGGTTCACTGAACAAGCAATATCCAAATTACTGTAACTGTTGCAGGCTTGGCCAGCCTTTCCCTACTTTGAGGGCCACACAGTCAGGTAATTCTGCAGCTTGGAGCCACCAGCTCCTGATGTTGGACAGCAAAAGCTATATCATATCCCCACCATGTCAATACAACAGCTTGCCAAGAGTCTCATTGTAATTGCAGAACAGGGCCAGAAATGCAGCTGTGTTCTCACAGTGACCTGGAGATTACTTTTTCAGTGGCCCCAGTGTCCTGCTTCCCTTTGCAGCTGTGGGTTCATGCTACTCAGGAGTTTACATTCCAGCATAAGAACAACTGCTGCCGTATGATGTAACCCTAGTTCAGAAGCCGTATTTGAGTTACCCAAGAGCCTTACTGCAGCCAACACTACACAATACAGTACCAGTTGCTTTGCTTTTGAGGCAAGGGTACGACAATAACATTCTCAAACATGCATAAGAATGATTTGTTTATAAAATAAGTCCTTAATGTGTAATAAGACTCTTCTCTTTGAACAGATGTTTGCAAGTACATTTTACTACTACCTTCATGTCAAGAAAGCACCCAAAAATCTAGTGAAAGTGTATACCTTATCAGGCCAGATACTGTTTTGTGTTTTATTCAATACTGCCAGAAAGTTGTCTAGTGCTACTAGGACTACAAGTTCATGGAGAAGCCACTGAAAAACAAACCAGCAGTGAGACTAAAAAAGGAGAAGGAGACAGTCAGCACTTCCAGCTCCTGAGCTAGTAATTCTTGGTGGTACAGTTTGGAAGGTAATATATTACTGGGAGCTGACAGTCAACTTCAGGACTGAAGCTCACGTACACTATACTAAATTCATCCTGGGCTTGACAACTGCTATTATTAAAGTCCTATAAAAGATAATGCCATGTTGAAATTTGATAGTAGATACTTGAAGAGACAGCAATTACACGAAGAGCTACTTCACGTACTATTAGCTATCAGACTATGCCCCCCCCAACTTTGTCCTACTTATGTCAGCTCACTAAGGAACCAGCAATCCATTATTTGGCACAAATAGGCTAGTAGTAACACACTAGACCAGAAAGCGTCCGAAGTTGCATCTGACACCAGACAACAGCTTGAAAATATGAGCATTTGCCACTGAATCTACCAGTTCTAACAGCTTCCAGACAAGCTTTGTGCTCCCCTAGCTTGCTCACAGCTTCCTGAACAACTCCGCTGCCAGACAGCAAGAAGTTCTATGGAAACCCACAGCATTCCTCACATGTTCCCCCCTAAATTGATGGTATCTGGTCTTGAAACCATTTACGAACTCACCTAACACTGAAGAAATCCAGCTGCAAGATACAAAGGAAAAACCCTTCTACACAGCAGAAACCCATAATACAGATAGTTACTTCCAGGATTCCTTAAAGCTGAGGTATGCATGCGTTTATCTTCTGATGCTTATAATTGGACACCTGTAGCATTTTGTCTCTTGTTAGATGACAATATAATCTAACATGATAGTTCATATACTCAATTTACAATTGCTAGGATAACTGACCTATGTGGGAGGAAGCTGAATAAAACCACTCAGAACACTTGGTTAAGGGACAAACGTTATGACAATCTTTTATCACGGATACTAGGGTACAGCTACTTGCTGGGCTCTTCTGATCATTTCTTGAGGTCTTGCATCACTGAAAACAGGTCACAGAATGTTCCTTTCTCTAAACTTCCCAGCAAGCTTACCCACCTTCACTTTTCAGCCATTGCCATTAGAGATATGTGAAATAAGATAGTCTTCAACTCTGGCTTTCCACTGCATCATTTCTTAAGACAGGCTTAAGAAAGCATGCTCTTCAAATTGGTTTGATTATAATGTCTGTTTAAAGCTGAATATCCAAAACTGATGCATTTGACTCCAAAAAGCCATAGTTTCATTCCTGTAGGTTTGTACAGCTGAGTTGTAAATGCACACATGCAACCTCCACAGTAACTCTGCAGAGGAAGTTAGAATCATTAAGGTTGGAAAAGACCTGTAAGTCCATTCTAGGATCTTTAATTCCAACTGTCAACCTTCCCTAGGCAGTAACAAAGACTTCTCACCACACTGCAGTTTAAAACATCCAAAAAAGCACACAAGAGTAACTGATAAGCAATACTTCCAGAGAATCCTCCACCTTTCTGCTTCGGAATTATAAAGCACCCACTGAGGTATCCAGCTCTTAAGTTAATGGTATATGACAAAATGATTTTATATCCAAGATAAAGATTCCTCAATAAAGAAAATACTTGATATGGTTAAAGTGTTCCTGGCCTGTATTTTTACTATAATGTAAGATTTGTTAAGACAAATTTAATATCAATGCTCAACGCCTACTTTCTTTGCTTTCCCTCCCCTACCATTTTTAAAATCCTAGCTACAAAGTAACCAGAGGAAAAAAAAAAAAAGACAGCCTACAAATATTTTATAAACTAAAATAGCAGAATGTTGTAATATAATTACTATCTCTCTAGAGTGATAAGTTTTAGACAAGAAACTAATCTGCCTAAATAGAAAGTAGAACTCTTTCAAAGAAGGACGTAATGTCAGCTGTATTTACTTTTTGTTATCAAAAAGTAGTCTGCAGTATTGACTCAGTTACCAGTTCGCAAGGATTAAAGACATTCGAGTGCAGCTACCCCTCTACTCCTTGCACAGGAAAACCTGGCACCTACAGACTATGCAGAACTAAGCTTGCTACAAAAATACATTTTCTTGAAGCAATGGGCTTTTCTACCAGGAAACTCAGAAGACTACAATACTTTCATCATCTTAACTGTCACTGTCTTGTTTCTTGATGAATCTTCCTTTTCATAAGAGCAGCAAGGAAACCAGTGCAGGGCCTGCAAATCATAAGAATCTGTCTCTTCTGCCATGTTTTATTTTGGAGATTGTGGGAGCAGAAAGAGTTCTTTGAAATTCCAATTCTGAACAAAAGCTTTAGATAAGATTTTATCTCTTCACAAGACTACTCATATTGTGCTAAGCCACCCTATAAACTGGATGGATTAGACTTTAGTTGCTTCTGTCCCTTGGACAAGAGGAACAATGAGGTAAGGGAAATAAATTTATGTCTGCACAGACTTTTTTCCCCACTTCCTATGCATTTAGTCCTGGCTCCAAAAACCCCGAAAAACCTTCAATTCACTCTCCTGCGTGAAGCTGTTCGGTTGGAGAAGGCTGAGGAAAAGACATGGCACAGGTGATCTCAAAGCTTAAAAAGCTCAAAGGTTTTAAAACCTCAAGGTATTATCTGCAAAAGAATAAGGGACATGACAGGCACTTTTGGGCTGATTTTAGCACAGTGCCAGACTCAAAGCGTCATTGGCTTAGAGATCTTCATTTGGTTAACCAACACACCCACCCATGTAACAGCTGAAGCATTTTAGTAGTTTCTTCGTCTAACTTCAAAAAACTGGAAGGTGACACAGATTGATGTGATCTACGGCTATGTCTACATTAGCAGTAGGATGATCCTGTAAGACTACAGTGCAAATTTTCATTTGGGGGAAGTGCTGCTCACATTGCCACATTTCTGGTACAGCAGTCACAAGTATTTAATCAGGATTCTGCCTCAACCCCAACTACTGAATTGGAAGCTAGCACTTGTCAAGCCATAACCTACACAAGACTGAGGGCAACAGGAGCAAATTCAGTGTTCGTAATACCCACAGTGATCTACCATCTGCATGTGTAAATTTACTTCCTTGTTTTATGACAGTCATGGCATATTCAGGCTGCGCTATCTAAAGCACTCAAAACGCATAAGAATTTTTTGTCTTACGGATCTTCATCAATTTAAACCTACTACAGGGCACCACAAGGCCTAATAAAGTGCTTGCTCAATGGCAATTACACAGTCCACATCTGGAAAGGACTGTGGGCAGGGAGAGGCTATGAAGAGTGACAAGTTTTCTTAAACCAGACAGGTCTGTTTGCACCAGACCAATAAAATGTTCTGATTGCTTGCACCTTCACAAATCCACCTTGAATGATCATGAGACTTTTGTTCTGCATCTCTAGCTGACATGCAGCAATTTTGTGTCTCTGACAGACTGAATGCCTTTCAGAAACTTGTCATATATCCATCATATTTGCTGAAGAGCATCAATTAATTCCTTACCATCTGGGGGTCCTCTGTTGGGACCTAGCCCCTTCTCTGCCAAGTTATGCTTTAATCAACATCACAAACTTTTCCTCCTCCTTTACTGATAACTCTAAACCTGAAATTAAGTACAAATGTTTCCTTTTTTTCCTGTTGAGGATATTTTGATAATATCAGTAACACACAGAAGTCTGTGCTTTGGTGCCTGGTTCCATAAATGGACAATAAGTAAAAGGTCCACAATTGTCATGTCAGGAGGAAGTCAAGTGAGAAGAAGCATAACACTTTTGTCCATGGAAGACAACAGCTGTGACAACTGAAAGTTGGTAGATTATCTCTGTAATGCCAAAACCATGAGGTTTATTGTTTGCCTTCTAGAGTAATTTCTTCCTCTGTCTCTCAATAGAGCTGTTTCCAAGCTGTGAAAGAGAAATCACGTAACTCTTACACAGGTTCTAGCAAGCTCTGTGCTTACATCCTCATGTTGTTTTGCTCCTCAAAATCTAGTGAAAGTTTTTGACAGTTCAGGACTACATGTAGCAGAGTTGAGTGGAAAACTTTCTTACATGTATGTCCAAGTTACTCATTTTTATAAAGTCATGACATGAAAGAATCCTACTCTTTTTATATCCAAATAACTGTATTTGACCACCTCTTAATTTCAGATAAATCAGAAAGTAATTCTTGTACTATATACATAATCCACTAGTAAGAATACCAAAGTACTAAACCTTAAAATCCTGCAATTCCCAGTTTACTTGTTCTTTCCCTGGATACTGCATATACATACCAGGGAAGAAGTTATAGCTACTGTCAAATACATCTAAAAGTATAACTGCAAAATGCAGCCTGTGCCTCCTTTTGGGTAGCCTTATCACAAAGGTAGGAACTAGGATATGACACAACCCTGCTGTTGCAGCAACTGACTGAAAGCCAGTAAGTGTCTCATGAGCTATACTTTTAGCGAATTGGTACAGCCTCAAGCTATCATGGACGCTCTCTCAGTTTCTTCCCTTACAAAGTGAGCTGCCACCTTCCCCATACGATGGAAAAAACCATGAAACAATATTCTTAGAAAAATATGACCATTAATTATGAAATTTGTGCATTCTTGCAAAGATTAAAATATTAGATAGTTTGCAAGTTAGATGGCTCTGCACTGAGGGCTTGTTTTTTGACATTCTTCCAAATTCCTCATACCACTAATGTAGAAGGAGCTGTTTTCTTAAAACCCTTCCTTAACACAAACAAGTTATCCTACTTATTAGTCAGCTGAAATTCAGCAGGGTGGTACAAGGTATCAGCACCAGAATGTACTCCTCCATGTGATTATGCCTACAAGATAAATGAATAAAGCATCTGTGACCCTGGGGGAAGAGGCCAGGGCCCAAGAACAAGCCACTACTCTGCACACTTCCTGCTTTCTCTTATCAGCTTCCTGAACACTCTGCACAACGGCAATAGCGCAAAGAATAGGCACTAGTAACACCACCGCCTCTGTGCAGTGTGTTCAGTTCTATACTCATCTCAACAATAAATTTTTGTCCCTGCAAAAGCCTCGTGATACCTCCTCCAAACTAGCCACTGGCCAATACAAATTAACAGTCAACCTTATATCCATGCACTGACAGTAACAGATTCTATTTCTTCTAATGACACAAACTGTGCTATGTAATAAGCCACTTCAAAAACTGCAGAGCAGGCATACAGATTGGTTACTAGACAGTCAGTAAGCAATTAATTGCTCGAGCCAATGAATCAAGCAATTGAAATCACAGGAGGCTTTTTGTTTGCCCCTAAACACCTTTCTACATAGCTGTTCTCTCTGCAGCACAGATTCAGGTTTGTTTATGGAGGAGAAGTAAAGCAACACCCAGCGGCCTAGTTCTGCACACTAAGCCCCTATTGCCCCTTTTTAAGAGAGTGAAAAAGAGGAAGGTAAACAGCCAGAGAAGTTGCATAAATAAATTTCCAAAGTTTCTCTAGCTCACTTGCATAGACTGCCAAATCACGTGTGTTGATCTCATTGCCTTCGTTGCATGAAACAGAAGCGATAGTGAAGGAAAAAAAGAGAGCAAAATAAAGCTGACTCTTCACTAGCTTCCCAGAAGCGCCAAAGGCATCCCGACGCACAGTCGGGGCCAGCACAGAAGCACAGGTTACCCGTGACGCTTCCTGCTCCCCACATACCGCAACGGCGCCTCACCGACAGGCAACCCTCGGGACACCGCGCCAGGAAGGTCTGCTCCTGCACCCCCCGACAGCTCAGCCCGAGGGCTCTCACCCAGCCAGGGAAAAACACCTGGAACCGGCACCGCCGCCCCTCGCGGGGGAGGGCCGGGCGAGGCCTCCCACCGCACCGGGGGCGGGGACGGGCGCGGCCGGCGGCTGAGGCTCGGAAGGCCCTCCCGGCCCC
>Ga0065711_1003903_pt1 | contig 29475 bp, 15 predicted proteins | sample Hoacrofraction12_FD_59098 | JGI IMG/M metagenome (GOLD analysis project Ga0065711, IMG submission 59098) | Hoatzin crop microbial communities from Cojedes, Venezuela - Epithelial fraction 12 v2 (version 2) | ecosystem: Host-associated > Birds > Digestive system > Esophagus > Crop | place... | reverse complement strand
ACCTTCACATCCTCCACCAGTCCCTCCTTGTTTGTTAATACAAGGTCCAGCAGAGCGCCTTTCCTTGTTGGTTCCTCCACCACTTGCATCAGAAAGCTATCATCGATGCTCTGTAGGAACCTCCTGGATTGCGTCTGCCTAGCTGTATGGTCTTCCCAGCTGCTGTCAGGGTGGTTGAAGTCCCCCATGAGAACCAGGGCCTGTGACTGTGAGGCTGCTTGTAACTGCCTGTAGAAGGCCTCATCAATTTCCTCCTCCTGGTCAGGTGAATAACTGAATTAGAAATCCAGCAGAGGCAACCACCAGACTGGGTTTATGTATTCAGCTTTGCCATAAACAACTTTCTATGAAACTCCTCATAGGTGATGCCAGATAAAAATTTTGATTTTGAGCCAGAATGTCCAAAGCCCAAGAATGGATCTTAGAAATACTTTATGAGCAATAGTGTGCATAACCTGGGACTGCAATGACCATGTTAAAGGGTCACAATACTGCTCAAAAAAAAAAATAATCTGAGCTCTATCTCCTTGCTTGCCTCCCTGAAACTTCACAGATCATACCTCATGCCTCTGCTTGGAATAGATCTTCAGATTAGAGACCAGTAATGAGACTGTCGATGTCTTGGGCAGGTACTACCTTATTAGGGCTGTGGTCAGGCATCTCCAAGCTCTGAAACATAAAAACCCAGTGGCTTTTACCTGACATAAGACACAAGACTCTGCTAAACTCCAAAGTATGGAAAACAGCTCTCCACGTGTAGATTGAGGAATTCTAGGGATTCTAATGAATCATTACCATAGGTATGGCTCAACCACTGTCAAGACTGTTCTCCAGGGGCCCTTTGCTGTCCCACACAAAGCCACAGCTTCATTTTCAGGTATCAGAAGGTAACAGAAAAATCACATATTTGTCTTGCTTTTCTTTTCCCTGATCACGGAAAAGTTGGTATCTATGCTGTATTTTGTGAGCAGGACTTAAACACAGTACGTTTCTGGAAGAACTCCACTACATTTCCCCTCCTAGCAGAATCCTCTCTCACAATTTACTTTTGTAAAAAAGATTCCATGCTTGAACTGCTGAAAGGACAGAAAAATAGCTTCATTGATATCTTTTCACTAGATCTTTCCTTCTGTGAATTTTTTTTCCAGCCTCTAATAAAGTACTCCAGTTGATTTTTGAAAGGCAGGTCTTTTTCATGAATAGGTAACAGTACCAACATGCTGGATCAGTAATGAGGTTTCGAGTCCCACCACACTTTGTCAGCAACAGCTGTTGCTCACAGCTGGATCTCACTAAGGACACATTTGAAGGGGCTGAGCACTGACTGTTCAGCACCTGCAAGCTGCATAACTAGAACCTTTCTCCATCTAACGAGATGAGCAATGGTCCCCAGAAAATTCCCACTCTCTGTTTGTATTTCTTAGTTTGTAATCTCTTCCCTTTTGTATCCTGAAAGGTAAGAAGAGGGTTTCCCAAGCTGTCAGATCCTGGAACCTGTTTAACTGAATTGGAAAGATGCTAAAACAAGTCTTGGAGGCATTTACTCCAAACCTCATTCTCCTTATTTCCTTAGTGTGTACATACACACACACAAATGTAATTCAGTTTCCAGCTGTGAAGTATGATAGTTTTTCTTCTGGCTCTTTTTCCTTACTTCTCTGTTTCTTCTGATGAACTGGGTTCCACTCAGGCAACTGCTTCTCAGTAGCAGGAGATCCCAGATACGCTGCTACCTTTGTTTCAATTTCAGTTTTGCTGCTGAAGTACAATCTTCTAGCACAGTTGGACCATTTCTGTACAGCTCCCAGTTTTCATGGCGCCAACTGTTCACGCAGTCCATTCAGAGTATTTATTCTGCAGTTCTTATTTCTGATAACCCAAGCATATTTCAATTTCCTCAGACTTTTTTGACAGCTGCCTATTACCTTCCTTATGCATACACGTGGTCTTTCCTTCTCTCTGTACAACACCTAGGTCACCAGATCATCTGGAGAACTCCCTAAAGCAGATTATGGTCACACTAACATTAGCCCTTACTTTGTGGCATTAGTGATTCCTGCTGTCCACTGTTACACAGAAGAGTGGCTTTAGTAGCTTAGGAAAGTGTTTCTTCCTAGTGGTGTTCCTTGTATTATACACAAGCCAGATTTTGGAGTCTAGGTCACCACCGATGCAGCTAGGCAACTAACAATACGGGCATGACAAAAATAATCCTTGAAGACCTTGGTACGGTAATAAAAAAGCCTCCTTTACGAATTTCCTTTCTCCTATTTACTGAGAAAGAGAAAGGCTATCTACAGTAACTGCGATAATGGTTTTAAACTAAAAGAGGGTAGATTTCAACTAGATATAAGGAAAAATTTTTTACAATAGGGGTGGTGAAACACTGGCACAGGTTGCCCAGTGAAGTGGTGGATGCCTCATCCCTGGAAACACTGAAGGTCAGTGTGGATGGGGCTCTGAGCAACCTGATCGAGTTAAAAGATGTCCCTGTTCATTGCAGGGGGGGGTTGGACTGGATGACATTTAAAGGTGCCTTCCAACCCAAACTATCCTATGATTCTATAGTAACAAATTCCCCATAAATTCACGGGACTTTCTGATGCCCTGCTTCTTCTCACTCATCTTCCAGTGCAGATAGGCAGTAGGTCTGAATTCCATTGTCTCACTAAATCCAACTGTATCCGTTAATCATGGCAACTGAGCCTCTTGTTGCATACTGCAGAACTTCATCACCATCATGAAGTGAGATGCTCTTGGCTGTGAATTCCTGCTACCGTGTGAGCTAGGATCCCACGGCAAATGAGAAAGTCTTTTTTCTGCTTCTGCTGTTTTTCATTCTCTTTAGGTAACTAAGAAAACACTAGTTCCTGTGTTTTCCTCATTAAGCCACAGTGATAATATAAAAATCATGTCAAAAGTTACTCTCAAAATCTCACAATAGCAGAAACCCTCATCCTCCACACAAATTTATTTAACTCCTATAGACCCAAACCCCAGTATGCTAGTCTTTGTACACAACCACAACAAATGTGACTATTACCCCACGGTGGCAATAGTCTAACTCTCCACTGTCATCTTTTTCTAGCAACCGGGGACCAGCCAGCCCTGTTTCCTATCTTACATTTTTTTAACAATTCTGTGCACTCACGGTGAGAGCAGTATAGTGCTGACATGCTTTGCTGTGTCTGTTTTGCTAGGAGTAGCTGGCACAGCTGGCAAATGGGAAGTTAACTTTTCACTTCGCCCTCCAACCGCCCCCACTGCCCCCCATCCCAGGAAGGCAGCGGGGGAAAAAAGGAATTGTTTTTCTGAATTGCACATCCATCCCGTCTCCTCCTGGGAAGAGACAGCTATTTCTTATCTTGGCTGTTTTACACCACTGAAATGTGAAGGGAGAGTTCGAAGGAAGGAAATCAGAGAAAAGACAGAGAGATCTCTATATTTCAGAGCATTGGAGGGAACTGCTGTCTACATACCAGAAGCAGGGTGGGGTGGTTGGTGGTGGGGGTGTAGGTAATGATGTGCTAGAAAACCTCCACTGACAGAAAAGTAAAACTTTTTGATGAAAAAAGAGCTATCTGCCCTTTACACTTTTGAAAAAGACATTTAAAGAAATACCTTTATATTATTTCAGCCTGCAAACTTCTTGTCAATAGTGATTGTCCTCTGAGATCCTAAAGAAAAGACGCGGCTGTCCGTGTTATTCATGCCTCAAAGATAGAAAGGAAAGAGAAACATCCTTTGTGCACTACTCTAGAACACGTTCCTGGAAACAGGGACTTATGGCTAAACCTAGTATAAATATTGTCATTTGGTAATACTTCAACAAATGACAGAAGGGTTAATTTAGCCTTCCCTCTGGGGATCATAAATGAACACATGGCTTCTCTGAGAAGACCTCAAAAAATTTTAATTATCTCATTTAGAAGAAGCTCTGCCTAAAGACTTGAGACATGTGAGGGGCAAACTTCAAAAGATCTAGAGTTAAAGATAAGCACCCAAACCGGACAGCAGTTATCTGAAGCTTATCTGGACTATTTAATGTTCTGTGAAATGGTACCAGAAATCCTGTGCCAGCAGGCCTTCTGCAGCAATTTCAGAACTTCCTTTCAGGCTAGAAACTTGATCTGTTTGGTGGCAATTCATCACCTCTGGACCTTGCATAACGCTGAGAGCATGGCATGAGAACACAAAACCCAGCAACTTAAGAAGCTCCCGTCACGGAAGTGCTAACCAGGCATTTCAGAACTCAAAACTCCTCTTGCAGCAACGGGAGCTTGGACAAACTCAGACAGTTTCTCCTATGAAAACACGCAGTCTGAAGAGCAGCCCTTTCCCAAAAAGAGTCTCCTCACAGCCTAGAGAAGGAACATCATCTGCTGGCATCCACTGGCGTCGAAAGGGAATGACCAGGCTTTATCAGGCTTAACCGAAGATTTATTTTTGAGCATTTTGGGCCATTGTATTAAACCAACTCAGTTAGAAAGTTTAGAAAATGTTATGCACCAACTCGTTCATTAAAACTTGGGTAACTTCCCTGGAGTAAATGGTAGTCCTAATAAACTGCTCCGCTCCTGAGAAGTGGAGAAATGTCTATGATGTGGGGAAAAAGATTCCAAGCAGTTCTTTCTTTCTTTTTTTTTCTTTTAGGAAAGAAAGAAGGCTTAATTCAGTAAGCCTGTTCCGCATGGCTGGGGCTCTGCGTGGATCCCTGCACCGCTGCACTTTCTGTAAAGGACCAGAAACACCACAGGGACGGCTGCGCAGTAGCTGGAAGGACGGGAGCGGGGAGCAGCTGGGACGCTGGCAGCTGGCGCAGCAGCAGTCCTGGCAGCGAGCAGCAGCACCAGCGACTCATGGCAAAACCAGCAGCAGAGCTCAGCGTGGCAGAACACGCGTGGGGATTAGGGCCAGAGCAGGTTTGGCTGCCAACGGCACCCACCCCCTGTGAGACGTGGGACCCCAGCTTCTGTGCGGTGGGGGGACAGGGGGAGATGGCAAGCAACTGTAGCTGTCACCCCCAGCTCCTGGAGGACAGTCTGATGCTGCGAACCTGCTCCACAGTGGCAGTTTTGCCTCCTGTTGTGGATGACTTCAGTTTTCCAAAATGACGTATGATTAATTGGGAGGTAGAAAGAACAGGGAAGTGTAAAGATTTATTTATTTAGGCCCTTTCGTTTGATTCATTGTTCCTGCAGAGGGAAGTACTGCTCAATAAGAGAGCGTAATTTAGATTGCCAGATTTCTGGGTGGAGGCTCAAACTGGTGCAGTTTGTTCAGCTCTGCGAGGTGGGTTGCTTCTTATTTTTTTGGTAAGGAGAACTAAAATTGATTCTGACCTACACTGCTCCTTGCCAGAGAGGTTTCTCTCGTGTTGAATTCCCTGTTAGGTTAGACATCAGTCTACCTGAGCGATGTGGGCAGACACAGACCTCTAAAGAACCAACACATACAAGTGGGCATCAAATCTAGAAGCATCGCTATCTCGTACACAGATGGACACAATGAAGTGTCATTTATCACTTGGACAGCTCAGCCAGCATAGGCTGCTACTGCAATCACATTATTAAATTACACTTCTGCCAGTGGAGTACCTCTATGCAAAAAATACAAATTGGTAACAGCACAGGCCTTGCCTTTCTGGCTTTACCTGTAATAGAAGCATCTGTAAGCAAAATGTATATATGTAATACACAGATGGCTGAATTGCAGACCTGGCTAAAGACTGCTTAAATAGACCCTTACACTTAGCCAGGATGCAACTGAGAGGCACAATACAACACCGTCCATTATCTTATAATAATAAGCTTAGTTGTAAATATTAAATTCCATAACAATATTATTAAAGTACATGCTTGGATATTCTGTGGTTTTGATTTAGTTTTTCATTTTGAAAGAGATCATATGAACTATGATAATTTATTCTCCATATTAATTCAGGTATGTTGCTTTTTAAAAAATCATTTCTCTATTGTCTGTTTTGGAAAGAAACTCCAGTGAAAACTGAAATTCCAGGGGAATTTATTCTTTTCGGAAAGCTAGCTGTGAAAACATGCAGAATTTTCTGCTTTCCCATATTAAAACTCCCTTGGCCTTCTAACACCAGAACTATCCGTTCCTCCGAGTGCAGAACACACTAATAAAATATTTATCGTCTAGCAAAGACATTGGCAGTGCTTTTCATACCATCTGCATTCTGACTGCAGGACTTCTCAAGAGCTGAGTAAGGGTGCTGCTTGGACAACTTTCAAAAACTGGGGAAAGAATGCTTGACATGCCACGGGAGGTGAAGAGTCCGTGAGGCCAACTGTTACTGACCCCCACCATCCCAGCGCACCTCGCCCCATCTCTGCAGCCTGGACATCACATCCCACCTTTGACAAAAGCATCCTCCTTGCCCATGTTTCTACAGTAGCTCCAAAAGCATTAATTATTTCTAATTTGTAATGCTGAAACTGTGTTAGTATGTCAGTCACTTGTTTCACCCTAGAGAAGCTCTGTTTCCATAACGTACTACCTGTGGCATGTACTTTGTGGCGTGGTTCAGTCCCAGAGCTGAGGACGTGTACTTTGCGTTTGCTCGCTGCAGGGCAGATGCCATTGCTGCCTAAATACCTGTAGCTGCAAAATGTACCATCTGAGGAACAGATCAAGATCAGTACTACCAAACATCTTCATTATGCTGTTTCTTAACAGCACATTATGCTGCTTCTTGTAATTCTTATGCTGAAAGTTCAACATAGTGCCTAACAACGCATTTATACGCTTTCTGCTACTGTTTTTTTGTAATCCTTGGGCTCAAAAATAGCAATAATTAATTGTGTGTGTGGTAGAAGACAGCAACAACAGTATCAAAACACATCAAAGCCTTTAATCAGCCATGGGAAAGTTGGGAAAGATTATTTATGCTGGTGTTAATTTTGATTTTTTTTGTATTCAAACAAAAATGTAATCTTGATTACAAAGAAGGTTTTTCCCAACTTTGACGACATGTTTTAGCTCTATACAGTCAGGTCAGAAAAAGTTACATGAATACAACATACTTTGTATGTAAATCCAAAGCATAGAAAACTTCAGTATCAAAATGATAGATCACTTGCGTTATTAATCTCTTCTTTCTGAGTAGGAGAAAAATGTTTTTCAGATATTTTTCCATGAAATTTATTTGAAATGTTCGAAATGTGGCTTCCTTTCTTCTAGATTAAAAGTAGCACACACCTTCAGGAAAACAGTGATAACAGAAAGGTCAGGCAACTTTCTTTTCCATGCCTCCACACAGACTCAAGGCGCCCGTGTTCTGAGACACCTCCGCCTCAGGGAGGCTTGCCCAGCTCCGCTTTGCTGAGGAGATCTGATAAGGCTTCAAGTCGGATTGATAGGACTGCAGGCCATGAAGACCAGCAAGGCTGTTCCAGCTGTCTCCCAAGCACAGCTGGAGCCAGGAGGCATCACTGCTGCAGCACAGCCTTCTGCATCAGATCGCGAGGCAAAAGCACGGGAGCACCAATGGAATATGAAAGGCAGTTTTGGTATCATTTTGCTATCTGATCTCGTTGACGCCATAGCCTTTGCATGGAGGATTTCTGTCTTGTTCCACTAAAATCTTCTTCCACACCGAAGTTTTGTCCTCCTGGCATTCAACTGCTCCCTTTCTTTAGGACACTGCAACACCTACCGCACGAGGAAAACCACAAGCAGCATGTGGAGCAGGTTCCCAGCTAGCAATGCAGAAAAGGAACATTCTTCCCTTGCTTACTCATTTGCAAAAGGGTGAATACTGCTGAGAGCTCCCAAGCCTCTGTTATCTCTGTGACTGATCCTTGGTGAACAGCCGGCAGCAAAATGAACTTTCCAGGCTGACTGAATATCAAATAAATGGGGGTTGCCTGGACTAGAGAACAGCACCATTACCACTTATCTTGTTATGACAAAACGAGTTAGCATATTCATCATTCCTTACTTGACAAATGTAAGCAGACGCAAGGGGTATGTAGGGACATAACACAGTTTTCTTCCATGTCTCAAAAACAGCAAAGCTAAGTATCTTCTCTGTAAGCGCAGCATATTCTAAAATTAGAAAAACAAAGACTGCAGAAAGGTTTCTGGGACTTAGTTTTCTAATTCAAAAACTGGAAGAATGGCTCTTTCCATCCTTCCTGTTCTCCTACACCTCTAACTGTCAGCAGGTAGATGGAAAGAGAACTGTAGTTATGAAACAGGGAGCTGAGTTACATCCAAGTTAAAAAAAAAAAGGAAAGAGGAGCTACTGAACTGAAAGAAACTGAAGTCCAGTGTTAAAGTGGTATTACCTAGCAGGGTTCCCAGACTCGCTTGAACAATGGCAACAACTCTTGCCTTCACAAGTGGCTGTATTTATTCTTTGAATTCACAAACGAATTTGAATTCACAAATTAAAACCTGGGCAACTGCTTCTTTCATCCTCCCTTTACATACACACGCTTCCATAGCACCCTAGCTCCAGCATTCTCAGGCAGAGCTGCAGATATCCTATGGGCTTCTCTGCAGTTTGCCTGTGCTGGGAAGCAGCACTAGAAATGGGGGCTATTGATTTTGTCGATGTGCAGACGGTGACTCAAGTGAGCAGAGCTGGAAGCCACCATCTCTGGCCAGTACACACGTACCACTTTCAAACAGTGTGCCTGTATGGCTGTTTTGTAAAACAAACCATCTGGGAATTGCACAGGAGACTGCAGTAGAAGGAAAATGCAAGTTATGCCCATTTGGGCTGAAAAAAAGTACTCGCAAACATTTGGCTCCTTAATGCAGCCCAAGTCATGAAGCTAAGGTCAAACCAACCTGCGGACACAGGTTGAGTTTTGGTATCAGGGATCTGGAGTCGCCGCACTTGTGTTGGCCCATGAAGTGAAAATGCTCATCAGTGCTAACCCTCAGACCTGTGTGTGGGAAGGCCACAACAATAAAGCAGATAATTCAGAATATTCATGTGAGACAACTGCCACAAAGACGAGATAGCTGTAATGGCAGGACTAGGATGGAGAGAAAAATGTGATGACTTGCAGAAAGGAGAAAACCTAGGAAAACGAAACTCTCAAGTAACACATTCCGAAAAAAAGAAATATCATTTGACTGCTGCCCTGAATTTTCTGACTGCACTAAAAAAAAGTCACATAAACTAACTTCTGTGCTGTTGCTTTTTCTTAAGCAGAAGTATGCAAAGTAGCTTTAAACTTATCTCTTATCTCTATGCTTGCTGCATATGGAATTTTCCAGAGGAATTTGTCTAGCAGATGTTTTTAACGAGAGTTGGTTAAAAGCATGATGAAGTTCCAGCAGGGAAAATAAATAACAGTGTTGTGACACTAGGAACTTAGTTGTCATCGTTAGTGATGAAGAAAGATAACTGCCTGCCCTGAGCAGGAGTGCTCTGGTGGTCTCAGTAAAATCTAAGATGGAGGAAAACAAGCTGGACCGAGTTCAGGGAAGCATGAGTATTGCCTCATATGCCTCCAAATTATAGCAAGCCTTGAGCAGTTATTCACCAGTCTTCAGTTTAGGATTTTAGCAGCACTTGCTATATATCTGGAAAATAAAATGTCTGGAAAAAGAAACTGCCTCTTCTTCAACTGGAAACTAAGAATGAAAGGCTGGGGTCCTCAGCCTTTTAAGATGGAAAGTATTTATCCTAGAAAGTTCTTCTTAGTTAAACTACTAAAGATAGTCACAGGGGACACAGGGGCAGGGAGGGAGATGGAATTGGGCTCTTGGCACATTTCATGCTACCCATGCAGCTTGTTTCTTCCAGGCTGAGGAAGCAAAATGCCTGGAGGAAGAAATGGGGAGGAAATTCTACAGGGAGTTTTGTAAGGATTTCCTTCTCTCAGTTTTCTCACGGAAGAAGGTGACCTGAACTATTAAAGATAAAATAAATGCTCCACAAAGCCTCATATGAATTGACTTCTTGTCAAAAAAGCCTACTCTTCTACATGCAACACTCATAAAAAAAAAGTTCCTGTGGAACAGTTTAATATAATTAGTTCCATTCAATCTGCACAGCTCCACCACTGATGAGCTGCTTTTGCAATACCAGGAGCAAAATTGAGCATGACTGAACTCTTTTCCTGCCATGTCATGCTGCTATACAAACAGCAACTGGCTTCAGGCTACAACATCGCGCTGCCCTTTGAGTCCAGGTTAGCCTGTGCGGGGCGGCTGCGGTCTCGGGCCTCTTTGAGTAGGCACTGAAGGGACACTGTGGGTGGTAGGTTCCCACAGCGCTAACGGCCACAGAAAAAAATGAAGCAGTAGAGAGGGCAGGGGAGAAGGAAAAAGAAAATAGGACCAAGAAGTGGAAATCTACTATACGTCCACGAAGCTCAAAAGGAAAGTATAAACAAAGCACTATTATTCCTTCTGTTGCTGCCTTTATTTTTTTTTATGTGTTTTCTCAGTGTTTTTATTTTTTTACTAGATTTCTTTCATCTTCCTGTCTCCTGATCTTTCTTTAGCAAAAAAATACCACGTTGAGATGCACTGGGGCTTAAAAATGACTAAAAGAACCACGCTGCACTTCTCCTCCCAAGTGTCCCCTTGCGGGGAGTCGCTTCCCTGCCGCCTGCGGTCCCGGCTGCTGCACCAGGTAGCGAGCACGTGGCACGCCCGCTCCACCCCAGCACGCACGCTCCCTCCTCCGCGCGACCCCGGACCACGGCACAGCGTGGGGCAGGGGCATCACACGTCCCTTGGGGAACCCCCAGCCCCCTGTCCCTGGGCCAGGGCTGAGCAGCTTCAGCCGGCGGGCAGCTCGCCCCAGAGATGCCTTGGTGGAGGCGGGAAGGTGTTTCTTGTTGCAGGTGCGTGATCGCAATGAAACACAGCTAAGCTGCGCCCCGCAGGTCCATCACAAACGAAAGCCTCACAGCGATAAATAAAAGCCCCTGGGGATTTAACGTGCTTGGAGTCAAAGGCCTGAGTCCATGCTAACACACACAGGCCAGCGGTGTTTTCTAAAGGAAAAGTGGCTACGGATACCTGGAAGACGAGGTACGCTGCTGGGACACCTCAGAAGGGCCTGTTTGACCCTCACATCTGCCTGCGCAACCAGGGAAGAGACACAGATATATCCAGGGGACAACCAGGTCCAGCTGCCAGGCCCCTCTTGGTTCAGCTGTGCCCGGCAGGTGCCTCCTCTCCAGGAGCCAGCCCAGACCCGCTGCAGAGCCTTTCCATGGCTAACCTTGGGCAAGGGGAAGCCAAGCCTTCTGGGAACCTGACTCCTCTGAAGGATCTCACGTTGGATGTCTACTCTTGGCAGCACTTTGACCATTATAGAATCATAGCATCATTAAGGTTGGAATAGACCTCTAAGATCATCTAGTCCAACTGTCAACCCAACACCACCATGCCTGCTAATCCATATCCTTAAGTGCCACATCTACACGTTTTTTGAACACCTCCAGGGATGGTGACTCCACCACTTCCCTGGGCAGCCTGTTCCAATGTCTGACCACTCTTTCAGTAAAGCAGTTTTTCCTAAGAAGGGGAAAACCTTGCATCAATGAGTTCATTAGGTTGACAATTTACATGTAGCAAGTAGGCAACAAGGTTTTTGGCTGCAGGACATCTTTTGTTCACTCTTCTGGCGATATGGAGAAATTCTTGGATTAGCAGCAAGCAAAAGGAGCAATGGATGTCTGTGGCATACATTCAGAAGTATGAAAAGAAATACAAGGATTAGAAAAGTATGCCTGATAAAGTTTTGATTTATTTGAGAAGCTTCAATTTACTGTCCTAAGTGTGGAATTTAAGTAATTTCTATAACGGAGTTTCCAGGACATCCTATTATTATATCCTAACCATTAAATTTACAGTACTTGAAGGCTTTTTTCTGTTTCTTGGGATACCTCCCAGGAGAATCCAGCACTGGAATGCTTGACTCAGTAAATATTTATTTTTGGTAGTGTTTTGGTATACTTCTTTCCTGCAAATGTGTGACCTATGGTTATTTTTGCAAAAGAAGAAATTTGGAATTCTCTGTCTGCATGGTATTCTTTGACAGGCCAAAAAAAAAAATTACTTTCCCTAAAAGGAATCTTTGAAAGATACTAAATTTTGTGAGTTATTAGAGTATAATTAAAGAAATTCACAGAAGGGATCATTTTCCATACAGGATGAATGACATATATTAGACAAGCGTGTACAGATAGGGAAATTTACAATTTGATTAACCCACTAAATTTGTTCCAAGCAAGATAACCTTTCAGAAAATACCTTCACTACAGAGAAAGTAGGACCTCAGCCAAAAGGTGAATTCTTACGAATAGGTTTTAAACAGTAAAGCCAAAACTGCCTTTACTGTGTGCTTCCTCATGAGTTCAGACAAAGCTGCATATGTCCCAAGATACGCTAAAATAACCATTTCCAAAGAAGCAAGCACTTGGTTGCGTAATATTCTTTTAAGGTGGAGGTCATCAAACAAACTCTTGATTTTGAAAACTGTAATCTCAAAAGAGGAAACAGCCCCCAAGTCAACTGCATCCAGAGAGACGAACTTTACAACATACTACTTTCCAATGAGTGGTAACAGTAATTTCAACCCTTCAGTCCAAGAATGGCTGCACTTTCTAAGGACGCTGTTTGTTTCTTTGCATTATTTTATCACAAACATCGCAGTTAGGTAACATACAATCTCCTCTTCCTATTCCCATTGTCATCCTTTATAAACTCAATTTAAAAGTCTAACTGGAGAGGATTATTTGTAAACAATTGTAAACAATTCTCTTCTTCAATGGGATGACCTCTTTTCCTAGGTATCAAGTATCACAGTTTGAGTTTCTCTCTTCACCCTGTGAAGCCCGTATTAGGAAACAATGAAGTAAACAATAGAAAGAAAAGAGAAAAACCCACCAACCTCCAGACCAGCTTAACTTAAAGATCTTAACATAATCTTAAAGAAGTTAATTGAAACAGTGTGGTATCTTTTTTGATTAGTCTTAAGAAAACGTTGCAGGCTTGCCAGAGTACAATGCACTCCTTCCCAAAAGCATGTAAAATTTCAAATGAATCCACATCCATATAAACAAAAGATGTTACATTATGGACCTATCCTTAATTTGTTTTAGTAGCTCTTAACAGACTGATATCCACACTGCTTAAATGCCAAAACTATAAAGAAAATGTGACAAAAATGAAAAGAGGTATCTGCCTCTGTTCCAGCGGAGCTACCACTTGCCTTTGTGGTGGTACTTCTAGTGCTGCCCTGTGCTGGATGGAAAGATCTGTTGCTACCGGCGTCGAAGGTGTGTATACAGGAGTCTCTGTATGAGCCCAAAAAAGTTGAAAAAACCCTTTTATTTGTGAACAGGGCTTCAATCCATACTTCCCATCAACGCAAATTTGACAATGATCATCACGGCTAGCTGAACTGGATTTAGATTTAAGATTTAGGACTGTGCCACTGTGCAGAGTAAAACTGCATTGGCCGATGAAATTCTAACCTTACAAATGTCAAGTTATGTTGTCCAAGTAGCAGCGTCTTCGCCCTGCTCCTCATGCCAAATAAGACACTGAGTTAACAACATCAGGGTAACGTTGCATTTGTGGGAATAGGCCAACTGATGAATGATACCTATCTGAATTTCCTCATTTCCTTCCACAGAAGAATTTATTATTAAACATAAAAACACAAGGGCTCTAAAGGAAAATAAGTAGGATTGTTGGTTAAATCATTTCAAATCACCACGACTATCTTAAGGGAAAGAAAAGGCAAGAGAATTAACTGGAATTCATTATACTGTAAGGAGCAGGCACACCAATCTCAAGTTACTATTTTCAGCCTAGTACACATAATGGGACAAGAGGGCAAAGGTAGAAATTAAAGAAAAACAAATTCCAGCCATCAGGAAGCATTTTTCACATGAGAATCATAAATGTTGGAACACTCTATCATGTAAGGTTAATGAGGCTAACAGCTAGCAGCCAAGGAACATAAAATTAGATGGCATCATGGGTGGATGACAGAAAAGGAAGCAATTTTGTAATTATCCTGAAGGCAAGAATACTTCCGATGGTCTTTGCATACCAACATACATAGAGGGCCACATTTGCCTTTCAGTTACATCTGCAAAATCCGATAACCATCCCTAGGGGAATTAAACAGCATCAGTGACAGGATAACCTGGTCCACAGGTTTTATGCAAGTTATGTAAGAAATGCGAAAAGAAGGGTTATTTTTCCTTAACTGGCTGTGATTTAAAAAGTAGGCTCATTTTTGTGATTTGCTGTACTTTGCAAATTTCTTATATTCACTTACAGTTTTATACAATTAAATAATACCTAAGAACTATGAGAAAATCTATTATTGAAATTGTTCCCATGGAGTAACAAAGATAACAATTTCATTGCATCACTCTTTGACTTGATGCTGTGTGACATACTGATTATGAATCATGTAGGAAATTGCCATCCAACAAAATCAACACATTATATCTTAAATGGGTTTAAAACAGATACTTTGCCAAGTGTCAGACAAAATTTCAGTTAAAGATATGCGGGGTTTTGATGATAACCCATAACGATCGATTCTTCATCCAGTGCTCCTCAGCAGCTGTACAAGTTACACAGAAGAAAGCGGAACATTTTCACTGACAAAGTTAACTGATATCATGAAGATGAGGCACTACAAAATAAAGTACCTTCTAGACTAAATGCTAAAATGGGAGCAATGAAAATACATTTTAGCACTGCCCATTGTAATTTCTTACCCACAAACAAAGAAACTTGCGGCACACAGAGTAAGAGAGACTCTCTGACAAGAAGCATAACAGGGTGTCGATAATCTGTCAGTTCAACATGAAGTCCTAGTATCACACTTCAGTGAAAAGAGATAATACAACGTTGGGTCACACGAACTGAGTAGTACTGAATAGAAATAAGGAGGTTATGCAGCTTTCTTAATCAAGACTAATGAAATGCTTTGTCCAGTTGTGACTGACAATTTCAAGTATGAATGGAAGAGGACTTGGAGGAAAGTCATAGGGAATGGTCAAAGACTTGAAAAAAAGGTTGCTTTAGTGACAAATTGCAGAAGGTTGATCTATGTAGCTTCATAAGAAGACAATGAAAACAGGTGTTTAAAACAACTGTTTCACCAGGTAGCACTGTCATCAGCAATGCTGACAGACATCATGGAGATGCCATTCTCCCAGCTCCATGTCTGGCCTTGTAACACCCCAAAATCGGTTAAATGCTACAAGCTACATATATATATACATACATATATATAAGTGTCTACATAACAAAACTAGTAAAGCTGAGCTCTTTCATCTACTTTGCAAAGCTAAAAAAAAGCTCAGCAACAGATTTTAAAGCTAGATCAATGTGGTCTGACACCTGTGTTTGTTTATTGTAAGAGTAATCAACTACTGGAACAACTCAGCAAAGGCTGCGATTGATAGACTCTCAGACATAGGAAAAACAAAAAAATACAGATGGGATGTTTCTCTAAAACCAGCATTGTAATTCAAACATGAATCAAATTCAGGAACTTCTCACAGCCTATGTTATAAATATTAGTCTTGTCTTATATATTCCATGTTTTTCTTTACACCGATATGCCACATGAATCAAGTGTACTCTATCAAACCGAGTCTGTACTTTCAACTGATGACAGGCAAGGATTGCCGATGAGAGATAAAAGACCTAACAGTTTAGTGCTGAAAGTCTTACATAAGAAAGTGTAATGTGGTGGAGTGTCATAGGATTGACATGAATAAAATTCCCAGCTGGCAGCTCACATTATCATTATTTAAGTCAAAGCCCAGACATAACTTCACTGGTTAATAACAAATGTAGGTGACCAGTCTGGGGACATATTCTGACTCACTCTTCCAGGACTATCCTGAACTTCTGGTTCCTAGAAATTAAAAATTGAACCTGCTTATAGTAAAACATTTCTCAGCTTAGAGAGATATGACATACAGCTACAAAACTAGGAAAGCCAAAAGATGGATGTAATGTTAAGCAAGTCACTCATTATTACCTGAGGGAGGCTCAGAAAGCAGAACTTGAGTAACGATTAACATAAAACCCCACTGCCAGCACACACAGGCAGCATTTCTATTAATTGTTACCCTGAACATTAAATTCAGTCAATCCTATTGTGTTCTGTTGCATCTCCCAGCAACCAACAGAAAAGGTCAAATGCTTGCGGCCTGATCCAAAGTGTGCTCAAACCCATTGATTTAAACAGGGTTTCTACAAATATGCTGCAATCTCACTTTACAAACTGACTGAAAACATGAGACCACTTGATAGCACCAACTTAAATTAGAATTTTCTGTTGAAGACAACATACTGTTCTGTTTAAAAGCTGGTGGCATGAAATGGCTCTCAACACTGCAGTTAATCATTACAAAACAGTTAAGCCAGGGAAGTATTGTGTTCCTTAGCCTTAGTTATTTAGACTCCAAGCAATTGATCACATGTCCTTAATAATTAGACAGAATCCATGTGATAATGTACCAAATCTCACGCTGCTAAGTCTTTACAAAGCATGCTGAATATACTCTTTGGAAACACGTGACCTTTGGGGGCATGTCTAATGCAGCATGTAGCAATACAGAGCAGAGATTCAAAAACCTACTCCCAAATCACCCACCTTGGGTACTGTATCTGGCCTGAATAGCGTGGGTTGGAGTGTATTTGTAAAACCTGTTAGAGGAATTCATTAGGAAAGTTATAGCTGCAGAAACACAGGGCCTACTGAAAGTAACTTGTATCTTGGCAAGGTAGCCAGCTCAGTAACCTGTTGTGATGGAAATCAGCAGGCAATAGCATGCTACTGTGAGTGTGGAAGGATGCAACACTTCTTTCCCTGTTATTTTCAAAGTTGAGAGGTGTTACAGATAATATAATGCAACTGTGGCACAGATGTGTGTACAGAATGCTAAGGAGGAGTCAATGGTTAATAGCCTACTTCTATGCCAGCAAGGAGCATGGGGTCCCTCTCCCCCATCTGCTTGGCCAGAAAATGCGCACCTTCCGCATGACGTAGACTGGGGCATGGCTCACCTGCATCATGGCTGCAGGAAGCCCAACAACACGGGGATAGACAGGCAGCGAGTCCTGACTTGCTCGTGCTCCCTAGTTAGTCAGCTACGGCTCTCATGTTGGAGTTACGTTTTTAAGACAGTCTGTGTGGCTCTGCTGTTGCGGAGGCTGATGGACAGTTTGACACTCACGCTTGAAGGACGAGAGCTGCGTGGGTCAACAGTGGCCAGCATTTCCAGGTCTTCCACAGGCTCGGTCGTGAGCTCTGTCCTGCAGCTGGACCCCGTAGGGAGCTACTCTTTACTTCTGCTTGTGAAATTCTGGAGCTTCCCCTTTCCCCAGGTCTCCACATTTTCTGGCATTTTTCTTGCTGCTTTCGGACATCCAGAGATTTTGGGAACAGATCATCAGATCAAAAGGTCAGAAGTCTTTCCTGCTTTTGCTCTGAGGCACAGTCTTTGTGTATATTGCTCAACTGAAAGAGCAAGGCACAGCTGACATTACTATCCAGACTCTCTGCAAGGGCTAACCAGACTATCTAAAACTACACTCGGTTCTGAAGTGCCAGAAGAAAGGAATTTCTTCAAGCTATGGCAAAACTGAGTTGGTGTTTCATTCAAAAAAGTAAGAAAAAACCAAGAAACAACCTTGTGCTTTTAGTTTAACTCACCATTTTCACATACCCTTCTGCAGGAAAACAATACTTCCTTTTGACAGCAGGCGAACTTGGAAGTAGGAAGATACAGTAGAAATTCTAAGACTGAACAGCAAGATTTCTGCAGCTGAAACAGCTTCAGGGCAATCAGACCACAAAAAGACAACAGAACAGTCCCAGGCCTGGCTTCTCACCTAGCGAGGAATATGACTTTCCTCAAAGAAAATAGTTAATATGTTTACAGAAAATCTGCAAACAGTGAGAGATCTTGAGAGCTGAATAGTCTTAGGAGGGTCCCTGTGCCTCTTTAAATAAAAAAATCCTGTTTCTTTTGTACAGAAATAAATGGATTTGGGTAGTTGACATTTCTGCATAGATGAATGGATTACCATGGGGTTGCCCATTATTCACATGCAGCACTGTAATCTCTCTACAGACTATGTCTGCAGGGTAAGTAGTGAAACTACTTGGCATGTGCATTTTCATATTGCTTTATCTCCTGAGAAGGGCGAGCTTTAATCGCCTCAAATTAATTATGCTATTCTATGAAGTTATGTGTGCTTGTCTTAAAGGAACACTTTTTTAAAAGTCTAATGAAAGATTGGTAGCCTCAAGGCTAAGAGTACATGGCCAGGGTGGATCTCAGTCTACCTCTCATTCATAACGAATGACGCCTGTACTTCAGTTCCTCTCTCCTTGTTTACACTTGTTACTGGCTTTACAGAAGACAGTGAATGATACATGACTAACAGGCAAATCACATTAAAAGAAAATGAAATACCTTCAAGAAGTAGTAAAAAATTACATCATCCCTAATTTGAGATGGTATATGTCCAATGAAGCAGCTGACAAGTCTGGAGTCCACCTCATGGAAACCGGATTCTATAAACAAAGAGCCCCCAACATGCCAGTACAATGTTCCTGACTGCCTGTGATTCGGTCATAGTAACTGCTCTATGTTTTTCCTTGGGAAAAACCCAACAGACCAGTTGGTTCAAAGCATGAAGCCCTGCATACCTACTAAACAGCGCAGGATCATGCAAGCATGTTGCTGTAGGGCTCACAGGAATTCCTTACTCAGACAAATTCAAGACTACAGTTCCAATCTTCAAAGTGATTTATGATCCAGCCTCAAGCTACCTTACTAATCACCCATCTACTCAATGCTGACCCTACGTAGTACTGTGTCCCTAAGCGACAATACAAACCTCAAGCAAGAGATTAGAGTTGTGAAAGCAGAGGTAACATTTTCTTGATATTCTCTAACACCTTAGACCATAGAACATACCTTATCAAGAATGGCTACTATCTTCTCCCTTGAAGGCACTAACAGGACTATTATGAACGAGTAACAACAACTAGAGTTTAACATTTCCCCTCTTACATAGAAAAATAATCAGATCAGTATTGGTCAGAGCATGCGTTCGATGGATGGCGTAAGACGTTTGGATCTTAATCTGATGGCATGAATTCATAAAAGCAAATCAATGTTAAAGAGAAATCTAATTTTTTCCAGATTGTTCCCCAGTCCATTGGCCATATAAATCTATTTAGATAATAAACCCTTGGAAGGGATTCAGTAACAGATAGTTTGATGTGTGTAAATACCATATTTCACACCCTATGAGTCTAATTAAGTCTATTTCCTCATTGGATATGGGTACGGATCCCTTAAGTCCCTGGGTCACTGGAAGGATGGAGTCCCAGGAAGTCCTCTCCCTACTCCCTGTGGCTGGGGCAAAAGCTAAGCAGACTATCTTAGGGAAGACTTTTTTTTTTTTTTAAAAGCAATATAAATAGCTTCATAGATAAAGGTAGGAATACTGCCATCCACCAAATGAATCAAAACTGTTGCCATAGGCAAGGACTGGAACAGAAAAGTAAAAAAGAGATCTGGATTGGAAGCTGACACTGCATGACTGACAAGTGATAAACCCCAGTTCACAGGAAATGAGGACAATTAAACCCCCTGCCTTCTACTACTCACCCATCCTTGACTTTATTCTAAAAACAGAAGGTAAAAGAGCACATTTTTGCCATTCCACTCATCTGATCACTCCATGTAGATCTCTCGGGAGAAGGAGGCAGTTGAAAGAGATGTACTGCAGTGTTCATACTCTCCAAGAACTGATTAAAGTGCGGTTGGGGAGCACAGCAACAGCCACCAGAAAACGAGCATGTAGCCAAGTCACTGTTCTTTCCTGGGGAAGGAGTATTTTTCCTAACACTTAGGCACGACAAAGAGCACTAGTGAATGTGTTTTCTGATGCCTCTGCTTTTGCAATTTGATTTGTGGCCTGTTGCCATTTACATCTATTTACATTATTACTTTTGTCCTTTATTTTACTTACATGATGAAGATATCAACAAATAGGACACAATGCCATGAAACACCACATAAAGCTGAAAACAAAACTATCAGGAGGGGTTTTGGTTGTCCTTGGTGTAAATTTCCTATTCAAGCGGGTGACATAGCAATACCGTTGCAAAGTAAGCCACAAGAATTCAGAATGCTAACTGACATTTTCTGCACCTGAGCGTAAAACGGCTCAGTTCTTCTATTTCATCCCTGCTCAGGTAGAACTACCCAATACACTGATGCGTGAGAGAGATGAGGGTGGGCCCTGGTTTCCAGCCAGCTAAACTCTCACGGCCTAAGGCACACATGCTCCATGTCTACATTAACGTATTAAGTAGCTCCGTGCCCCTCAGCTTGACCACTAGTACCATTTTGCCATCAGAAACGCCCCATGCATGCCTGTTGCTTGGGCTAGGAAGCTTCCTCTTGCTTTGCTGCAGCACTCCCTCATGACATTTTTGGGCATGGTGCAAGAGTCAGCATAATCTAAGGACCACAGGCAGTACCCAAGGGGTCATCCTGTTTGGGAAACTAAGGAGGCTAATTACCAAAGCTAATTACTGTTAAGGACAGAGAATTCACCTGGGACTCTGTGGTTTACTGTAAGGGACACAGCCAGAGAGGAAGCAGCCCGCAGGCTTTAGCGAGTTAAGATATAACAGATGTGCTGGCTACCTCGTGGGCACCTACAAAGGACACCAGATTTAGGCAACTTTCTACCTACTCTTACCACACACCTGCAAAGCACCTGGGGAAAACCCAGCTTCAGCCCCACACTGCAAGGGAAGTGCTTACATTTCCCCTTTCACTTCCTTCTTCCAGCCAGCGTCACTTCAGACTTTCCAAGTGTCACGCAGAGAAGCTTGGGCCATTTCCAGCAGACTGTTTCTCTGGCTGCCGGCTCAGGGAGATATGCAGGCTTCCCATGCTCCGCAGTCCCAGCGGCTATTCCCAGCCCTGCGCAGGAGCGGCATTCCTTTCTGCCCACTCCCTTTGCCGTGGCTCGGCCCGGGACACGCCGGCAGCCACGGGTGAGCAGCTCTGTTCTCCTCCCGGAGCTGCTCCCCCGGGGTCTCCGTACATGTGTTCAGGCTGCCGGGAGACTCGGACCAGGTGGCTGAACATCAGTTACTCGGGGTCAGCGAGGCTGGAGCTCGAATGTAAAAATGCCTTTCCTCATCTGTTTGCAGCATGCCCGGGGACTGCGCAGGCAGAGCAGCAGGAGCCAACACTGCGTCGAGAGCGACGCACACACGAGCGCGACGGGGAAAGCCTGCTAAGCCTTCCCAAATTCCCACCCCTACCTTAAGAAACAGTTCTGCTCCCCACCGCTGCAAGGCACAGCAAGCATGGGCAGCACCTGACAACGGAGACTCCCGTGGCACAGGCAGCGAATCCCTGATTCATACATATGCTGCTTCTTTTTCCTTTTTTCTTTTTTTTTTTTTGTCCTCAAAGAAAAGCAGGTTTGCTTCCAAGCCTGCGTTTCCGCAGGAGGCCGGGGCGTGCAGCGAGGGGTCAGCTTCCAGGCGAGCCGGGAGCTGCGGCCTCCCGAGGATGAGGACGGGCAGAAGGGCGGCCATGCCACTCTGCCTGCCGCAGCCAGCACCCACGGCCAGCACGCCAGCTCCGGGAGCCCCCTCGGACGTAAACACTCACGAGCTCAGGGCTGTGCTTTGGGACAAGGCTTAAATCCGAGGCAGCTCGTTGTTTTCTAATGATGCAAACAAAAAGAAGAGAAAAAAGCGAACTCGAAATCCCCATTTGCAGAACAGGACAAATGGAAAGGTTTGTACTGTGTCCAAAATATTTAATTTTGCCTGACATCCCGTTCATGTACACAGCCTGATTATACAGTCGGAAGGTAATTTTGACCAGCAAAGAACCTTTAAAAGCCTGGTGAAATATAAAAGAAAAGTATACTTGGAATAAAGAATTTATTACTTGGCTCCGTCAGCCAATGGTGAGAGGAGGTATGGGCACGGTCTGCAGCTAAGAGCTGCCAAAAAAAAGCCAAGCCCTATTTATCTGAATAATCTTTACTTGCTGACTTCAGAAAGCAACTTCAAAATAAAGGCTGGGATCATTTATGAATAAATAGGACGCCTGAAATATCCCGGTAAGCTTACATCCTTGGTAACCAATATGATCCAAACGTTCTTCTGATCTCACATGTCTAAAATAAAAATAGAACTAACGGGTGAATTTATGTTGAAACTTGATTTTTTTTTTCCCTTGACAAAAAGTCCTTTTTTGAGGAACGTCTGCTCTGTCAGGAGAAAAAAAGCCAAATCACGCTGCCCTTTCAGTTCATACAGAAGGTTCTGGTCAGTTTTGAAATTCTGTCCTGGCCCTCCTAAAACATGCTTATTTCCCTCAAATTTCCTCTGAATTTCAAACTCGCACGTCTGCTTCTCCAGCGCGCAGGCTTCCAGCCCCCCGGCTGCCCCCCGGCCTGCCCCAGGCCCTGCTCCCCATCCTGCCCCAGGGAGCCCCTGGGGCCAGCCCCGGGCGCAGCCGCGCAGCCTGCCCTGGCAGAGGGGTGCCAAGTGAGCTGTGGGGGAAAAAGGCCGGGGAAGCGGGGCTTCCCCCTCGGCCTGCCAGCGGCTTGGGGTCAGCCATGCCTGCGCCCAGCCCTGGGCCCGCCCTGACTCCCACCTGTGGGCCGATGCCCCAGCCCAGCCTCGGCCCATCCCCACCCCCATGGCCATTCCCAGAGCTCCAGGGCTGTCTCTGACCCCGGCGACCATCCCTGGACCCGCTGGGTGCTGCAGGGACGTACCAGGAGGGTGAGGGCCCTGCGCACCTCCCCACCCCAGCCTTCACCTCCCGCCTCCCATCTCCCCTGCACGCTGAGTAGCATCATCTGCATCGCCCCTTGATCCTGGGACGTATAAATGCAAAAGCGGAAACTGAAAGATGGCACAAAGCCACGCACTTTCGGAAGACACAGTAGCCTACTCGAACACCGTAACTGTCAAAGAGATGAAACTGAACTGCAAAAACATGGTTCAGCTGAAGTATGTGCAATTACTCACGCAAATGAGCAAGTTTGCTCATTAACTTCTCTGCAAGTGCGCCTCATTACACATCGTTTCTAGGCTCTGAAACCAAGGAGCTGCCCTTGCCCGGTCGTGCTTCACACCAGCACCTTCAGCTTCCAAATGGACAAAAAAGGGCACATGAAAATCAACAATGTCCTCAGTCACTCAGAAATGTTTGCACAATAAAAATCACATACTTTCACTGTGAGCTGAGTCAACTGCTGCTGTCAACTAGCTGCTGCCATCTTAAAGAAAATAGCTGTTGGTAAATACCAGGAAATACTGCAGATGTCACTGTGCTTTTTGCTCCTTAGGAGCAAACAAGGTATAAAATAGCGCAACATATTAGTTTCCTGAGGGAGAAGGGGTTCGAGAAGATAAGCTAACTTCTTTGGCAAGCAAAGATATTGTAACTGCAAGCTACTAAATCAGCTTTGACTTCTCCCAAGATCTTGGATCTGTATAATACAGTAAGAAGAATGTTCCACTCCTTGACCTGGAGTCCTTTTAGGCTTGGAAAAACAAAAGCAAAGAACTCATAAACAATTGTCTGGTCTCAAAGCAGAAATTCACTGGTGCAAAAAGAAAAAAAGATACGCTAATACAAACTGTGCTCTGTACTACTGAATTCAAATGTTCACAACAAATGTGTTTGCTTATAGCATAACTGAGTAAGCCACAATGCAGCTTTACATTTTGGGTAAGGCAAATCTCTTTGGACTTATAAATAATTTTTTTTCACAAAATTTAAAAAATACGCGGTGAGTTTAGAACCGTAATGCATAAAGACTTCCTGTGGTGCAATTACTACACAATAAAACCCAGATGTGCTACTTTAAAAGCTTAAGGAAACGTGATGCTGAATTTTTGAAACCGCTTCAGCTACTTTCAGAGAGAGGTGACAAAAATAACAAGATCATTTTATTACGTGATAGTTTACCTTGTCAGGATTCTTGTCGCTCAGTATCAACATTTTAACCTTTGAGAAACAAGGGAACCTGACAGAACCCTGTCTCTACTCCTACCAAATGCAGCATGACTATATGACATGCCATTTAATAACTCGAAAGAATAGAATGAATATATTACTATACTACATACATTGAGCATGCTTTTGATCTACTCACAAGAAAAAGTGAGTAAAGAATCTATGTCTGGCTTTCCACCCAGAGACTAAAAAACATTGACATGTGTGAAAACCTTTTTCTCATCACTAACTCCAGGGAAACACAATCTACTGCTTTTAGTGTAACCTGTCTTTAGTTCTTGAATTAATTACTTGAATCGGTGTTAGGATATGACCGGGTATAAAGAATAGTCTCTCTAATGTACTCCACACAGACAGAGCAGAACTGGCTTTTGAAGAAATTTTTCTAGGAAGACGGATTGATTCTTAAGAAATTAGGATGAGTATCGGTTTCATAGGCATGGCACCAAAAAAAAAAAAAAATTCAAGGAAGAATTTGAGGAATAACAAAGGGAAGAGACATTTAAGGAACCTCTCTCACTGAGGAGCGGAGCAGACTGCATACAAGAAAGAAAGGACCAGAAATAAGGAATTTATAGCTATGTACCATGACTACATTTCCACATATGCAGTACTTGCAGTGAGTATGTTAGTCTGCCTGACATTGTATGATGCTGACAGGTGAAATCCTGGCTCTGATAAAAGAAAAAACAAAAATCCCATTTGAGCAGCCATCCCGCTGCCCATCTGCAGTACGATGCACACTGTGACCCTCATCGTGGAGACATCACTGCCAGATCAAGGCATGGCTGTCGGTGGCGGCAGAAGCACGGGGTTTTGCCTCATGTAGCTGCCTGGATGCCACCTCCTTCGCTTCTCATAGTTCTTTAACAGACCTGTCCCTTCCTCACAGCTCCATGACTGAATGTAGAACAACTCCTCTCCAAAACACCCAATAATTCTTTCAGGGTTCAATGAAATTGTGAATAAAATTATCAGATATGCTGGGAGGATCCCCAAAATGCTGGGGGTTTTTTTCAAGCTACCAGTATTCTGTCAAATTTTCTTAGGAACCACCTTTCTTACTCAAAGACGAGCCAAACTATGCACCCAGTAAACAGACCCAAATAACCCATGCCTGCAAAACGTTGGAGTTATCCCAAATCACCTCATTTTAGTGGCGAAATGAAGTTGTTCTAAAACAGGATTGCCACAATTCTTTGCAGGGAACTCCTAGACAGAGCTATTTCTGAAGCAGTACGCAGGTAGGGAGCCTGGTATTTCCAGGAAGAGACGGATTCACTTTGCATGCGCTAAGCAACCTAGCAGAGGAAATCAATACATCAGATTGATGACTTATTCCTAGGCCACCCAGGCAGTACGCACGCACTACCACATTTTGCACACTGTGACCCCAGTGTGTGCAGTCACAGGAGTCACGCCCAGCAGGACGGGCTGATTGATTACTCCACCCTGGCTTCTTTCAGCCTGGAAATCCTGGGTTAAGGTAAAACACCCCCGTTTCAACCAGACAATAGTTTCCAAATGGAATAAAACAGGACACATCTGGGAAAACCTGGATGCAAGACAGCCAGAGACCACTGGCACATTTTAACTTAGAGCATTAACTTAGGCACCTGTGTCAGCAATCCTATTTCACTACAAAGTAGACAGAAGCTCGTAAGTGGTGTTGCTTTTATCCTCTCTTTTTAAGCATAGTTGCTTCTCCCTCTTTGATGCCATTCCCCCTAATATATCCCTTTACAATGTTACAGAAGTCAAGAAAATTGTATCTCATGCACTGCTTTGACTCTACTTTCTTTCTATATAAATCTCTCTATACATCTATATATGTTTGCCTTTTTAACGGTTGTGATCTGTTATGTGTAGTTATTGTTGCAAATGTTATTCTAACTTATTCTCTCTCAATTTGCTTTCTTTTATCTGACAATCATTCCCTTCTTTTCTGGGAATCCATTGTTTCCACCAGAATATAGCCTGGGGGGAAAAAAATTAGTTTTAATTAGGGGCAGTTTAAAAAATATACTAAGGGGGCTACAATAAAGTCATCAAATGTTACAAAACTATTTAGGAAGAAGTGTGCTTTGGGAAAAACAAAAGAAAAAAAAATCAGCATTAGCAGAAGATACATTCTCTCTGAAAAGAACAAAACAATACTGCAAGAACTATATTTTGGATGCAATATATTTGCAGGGGCAGAAAGGGAAGAAATCTACAAACTTGGCCAAACTTTGTAGTTAACACAACTTAATTTTATTTAAGCCAGATGAATACTTAAATCTACAGTTTAGAATAGTTCCAAAGTTATTTGGGTCCTTTAACATCACCAGCCAGTGTACGCCAAAGAGCACTAAAGATAACTGCAGCCTGATCCACTCCATTTGGCTGTCTCTCCTAGTATTTCCATCCAGGGACTCCTCTTCCTTAGTTCTCTTCAAGCCTGCAACCAGCATCCTCTCCTCTTGCCAGAGAAACCATTTTTTCTTCCCCAACCCTCAGATATCCTAAACATCCTCGTCCTTTTTCTTCCTCTCACTTCTTCCTTTCCTCAGAAACATCCATCTCCCTAACAGCTAGCAGCAGCCTGCCAGGCAAGACATCCAGTCAAACACTCCGAGCTCCCCTGTTTCTCTCTCCCTCCTTCCTGGCTTTCTCCTCAATTTCATTCCAGTTTCTTCCTATGTACAATTTCACTCATTCAACAACACTCATCTCCAGCAGCCGTAACTCAGTCCCATACACATGGCTGTCAAACTCCGCAGTTCTGCTTGTCTCATTCCAGGCAGAAGCATGACTTATAAGATCTGGTCCCACAGACTTTAATAATTCATATCAGGTTTTTTTTTAATCCAAGCTAGCAAAACACTTCATAACACTAGCACATTAATCCGTGTAACAAATAACAGGAGATTCAATGTGACAAACAGAATTAGAATACACAGAATTCGACTGCCAGCAGCCCACCTGCAATGACTCAGGTGCTGCTGCTGCTGCTTCCCACATGCGCCCACTCTATCACTTTGCCTAGACCAGAACTGTCACTGCCAGGAGCAAGCCCACCCCCTCTCCCACCCCCTCTGCCTGCTCCCAGGCCCGTGCCAGCCCAAGCCTCTACAATGTTAGCTAATGTTAGCTCTCACCCCTCTTCTCTCTTTGGGGACGGATTAGTTTAAACAAGTAATTTTCCAACTCAGTTCACCACGTGACTACAGAAAGACCTGTGCTGGCCAAGGGAAGGGAGTGGCATACGGGTAGAAAATGGGATAAATATTTTGGTGGCAATGCAGCTCTAATTTTTTGTGGAAACATGACCAAACTTCCTCATTCACTTTCACCAGGGTGTTGCGTCTCCTACGCAGCCACCACCTTAGGAACCGTTAAATCAGGGAAATCTGACCTCCAAGCAGGCCAATTTACTCCTCTGAGGTGCTGTGGCAAAACCAGCACCGCGGAGCTTCAAGCAGCCGTGACCAGACTGCATCCGCTCACCGAGGGAGCTCGAACGCCTGCTCGGTGTACGTCTGCACTAACACCGCAGCCTGCAGTCTGCAAGCGAGAACACGAAGGAGAATGAATGAGCCCACGCTACAGCTAAAGCTCAGGTACCATGCTACGCACGCTACAGCCCAGCTTCGGAAAAAGAAGAGTCTTAACACAAATGCCGCCTTTTTAGGCCGGCTGATCCCGGTGATTTCATCACTGGGCCTTAAAAAGCTGGCACGACCACCAGCCTGTTCTGGTTTCACTAGCACATGGCAATACCATCGTCCGTTCAGCGTTACTCAGCAGAATGACGTTACTATCAGAACATGGCGAAGGAAAGCAGCACGTGACACTCGAAGCCCTCGCTCGCTTCCCTTCCCGTGGGGCCGTGTGTCCCCAGCCTGCCACGACGCGGAGAGGCCAACCCGCCGCGCAGACCGATGGGCAGGCTCTACCTGCCAGCTGCTGCTTGAGAGCAAAGCCGTCGCGTGTCACAACACCCGCGCAAAGGCCCTAGCATTTCCCACTTCTTCACAGATTATGCCATCTCACCGCAAAGATGTAACCACGTCAGGTATCTGCGAGGAGTGCAAAGCCACAGAAAAGGGGTGAAAGTTGCAGGCAGCACGATTAAACTAGGACAGCTTTTGAAAAAACGTAATCAAGGTCCCACTCACACATGACCCCAGAGCCTTGCCCACGCTCGGTGGCCAACAAACGCAGCCGCAAGCCAAGCCTTCGTGGCCTCTCAGCCTGCAGGACCCAGGCCTGATCCAAAGCCTCCTCGCATCAATGACAGCCTTTCCATTTCATTCACCAAGCTTCATACCAGGCAAGTGTTGCGCTCCCACGTATGCTATCTCTCACCTCTTCCACACCCTTGTGACGAAGACCCAAGAGTTTAATGGCTTCTGTTTACATCAACACCTCAAGCGGGTATTCGCAACCACCTGTATCGCATCGGACTTACCAATTTTTATTTTCGGATTTAACAATTTAATTTAAACAACGATTTATGTATAAACACACCTCTGATTTGAGAAATTAAGCCACAGCTTCAACTCCGCGGTCCTCAGACGAGGTCTGTACTGAACTGAGGATATCTCATCCGCAGGTTAACCTCTCCCGAGTACTCTCCGGTATCTATAGCGCGGCATTTTTGTCCCACCCCTCTGTCCTGGCGCTTTTCTTATGAAAATGAAGACGTTGTGGGACGCGCTTTGCTATCGCTGTAACAAATTACCCAACCTGAGGAAAAGTAACAGAGGAACACTTCAAAGAGCCTGACGCTGCAGCCTCACGGCTCCTCTGCTAAACATCACCTCGTTGCAGGCAGTAACCTGTAAGGCTTGCGGAGATGATCTGTTGGTTGTTTCTTTTAACGGAACGACAGATCCGCCACCAGGCAAGGGCGAACGCAGTTCCTCACTTTCTGGCACCAAGGGAACTGCTTTTTCCTCCTCTCTCCTCGGTAAAAGTCAGCAGGCGTTTTTACTTACAGCGTCCACTTTGACGGCTGACAGCACGACTTCCATCAGGACCAGCAGCAGCCCCAGCTCCCTGCGGGGGAAGGGGAACAAGCCCGATATTGTTTTCAGCCGGCACGAAACCGGCAGGCGACAGGACTGCCGCGGTTAGGGGCGGCAATGCGGCTTCACCGCGCTGCTTCCGAGCGCCCGCCGAGCGGAACGACTTACCCGCAAACGAAGATACGCGCACCGGGAAGCCGAGAGACGTCCATCTTCGCCCCCTCCGTGCCCCGGGGCTCGGCTCGGGGCTCCCTTCCCTCCCGCTGGGCGGCCGCCCCTGCAAGGCACAGCAGACCCCGCTCGTCACTCGCCGGTCCCCGGGCGGAGGTCTCCGGGCTCGGCGACGCCGCTCCCTGTGCGGGCCCCGCCGCTCCGACCCAGGGGGG
>Ga0065711_1031507_pt1:0-27500 | contig 29479 bp, 17 predicted proteins | sample Hoacrofraction12_FD_59098 | JGI IMG/M metagenome (GOLD analysis project Ga0065711, IMG submission 59098) | Hoatzin crop microbial communities from Cojedes, Venezuela - Epithelial fraction 12 v2 (version 2) | ecosystem: Host-associated > Birds > Digestive system > Esophagus > Crop... | reverse complement strand
CCCCAAAAAACTACACGCACACACGCAAAACAAAGGTCCCCCTCTTTCACTATGGATTTGATTTTGCATCATGCAGCTACAAAAGTGTTGCTGTCTTTGAGCGATGTCATTACGGTGCGTGGGGGGGAATCTTTGAGGGGGGAAGTACGAGGTTGGTAATTATGCTTTAAGGAGCAAAAACAAACAAAAACCTGTAATTCACCTTCTCCTTACTGCATTCCAACCTGCTTTTTTTTTTTTTTTAATGTCTCTGTTACTTACTGCACTTAGGGGGCTAGAAATTAAATAGTCTTGAAGGTGACAGCGTTATATGTAATGAAATCTCAACAGTGCAACAATCTTGGAGCTAGACTAAGTGCCAAAAGTTCCTCTGTGGTTTTGTGTGTGGGTTGCTACACTTATTCCCCAGGTTCCTCCCACCTCCTAAACCACTAAATTCTTTATGAATTAAAAATGACTAATGCAGGTTTCTTGTTTTAAAGGAGCACAGCGTTGAAGGGTACACATCTTTTCAAGCGGCTGATGGGGAAAACTGTAAAACTCTTTGTTGCCGTAAACTGCTCATTCATGTATTTCACTCACAATTTTTTCCCCCCCCTTTTGTATTTTTTTTGCAGCCGGCCATGAGGAGCAGTGGTGTTGACAGAATATAGTTCACACCGTGCTGACCTTGTGATGAAACTTCCTCGCGGCCGCAGGGGGTCCTTATGAATCGGCCCCTAATCCAGCTAATCCCGCTCGCAACAAAATCATGAAAGTGGCTCCCAGCAACGTGTGTTTCCCGGCGCTAGGAGCCAAGGGGCACGGCGGGCCCAAAGCTCCTACTCCCGGGGCTGGGGGCTGCCGACCGGCGTGGGGGGAGGCAGTGGTGCTGAGACACGGGGGACGAACTGAGGGACAGAGGTGGGGGCATCCCCGTTGTGCCCAGGGCTGCCAGTAATGCTTGGTCCAAGGGTGGACAGGCTGTTGTTGTCGGCTGATGGGTTTGGTAGCGCGGTGACATTACCTGCGTGATCAGACCAGCCAAAAGTATTTTCTGCTTTTTACCATAAAGCTGGTGTTGTGGGGTGTGTTTGCTCCGCTTTCTTTCCCAGCCCTTTCTGCTTCAGAAGAAACTCAGCCATATGGTCATGCTCTCAGAGTATCCGACGGGAATCTCTGACTGCATCCTGCACGACGTGAAATGCGCTCTTCGCTGCGTGGTGTGAATAGCGGGGAAAGTAAGAAAAATGGGCCTCCTGACAGATGCAGCACTGTCTTGGGAGCTGGTGGCCAGTAAGAAATATCGAGGTGGGGGGAGCCGTGACAGGCACCAGGTTCGGTGCTGGGGGGAGTGCTGACCTGACCTGATTGTGTCCAGCAGTGAGAGCAGTTCTGCTTCAGTGCAAAGCCATTCAGAAGGGAGCTGCTTAGGCAACAACAGATGGTACAGCAAGCAGCTGGTAGGGAATACTTGAAAGAAACTACCCTGGTTCATAACGTGTTCATTCCGTTCATTTTTCTGTATGTTAGTTTTGCCGTCCCCTAGAAGTGCCTTTCAGGAAGTGGTGTCGCCTAAAAGGTTCTGGATGAAGAGTTTTTTCATTGCTGTTTGCTGCTCCTTTAAAAAAGTTGCATTCAGATTTTGTGCTGCTCCGTGTACAGATGAAATTTGTGCTATCCCAGGAGTACAGATGAAAAGACTTAAAAATGCTGCTTTTAACCACACAGGAAAACAATTACATATTTGAGGAAAGGGCACTGAGAGGTTAAATGAAAAGCTGGGCCTAGAGGAAAGCTGACTGCTGTGGAACAACACAGCAAATTGTTTTTAACATATTACCCAGCAGAAGCTCTATTCAAGTTAAACTAACTTAAAACAATTATATTCAGCTGTTTTGAAATCCACAGGTTTAGACCTTGAAGCCCCTAACATACCCTTCTCAGCAGAACTCCTGGAAACGTAGTCACTTTCATGTACAGTTGAGGACTTTGGCCTGCTATGAAGTGCGCTCAAACGTTTTCTTAAATTACAAAAAAAAAAAAAATTCAGCTTTGCTCCTCAGCAGGTGTAAACTCTTACATGACCATAAAATGTTGCAGAGTTGCTATAATCTGTATTAGCTGCCTATCCTTACGGTAGGCTGTCTCCTGGATATCTAGGAAAAAGCAGAGCCTGCAGGCCTTAAATCCTTTGCCCCTTCAGCCAGAAAATATGGTAGTTGGGCTTCTCCACCAAAAGCTGTGGCTTAGCTCTGAATTGAAGGGACCGTGTCTTTGGAAGAAAGGGTAGTTTGCTCTCCATGTCCATTCATTCCTCAGTCTCTTTGTTGGGATGGTCAACAAGGATGCCAATTATGGTGGTGGTTTTCTATAATATGGACACCTGCCCACTAGGAGATGGACTGAGACCACCAACTCATTTCACATAAGCCAGCAAACAGCTGTCAGATGGTAAACAACTTGTGGTCACTATTGTTCCTGGCTGGATTAGGTCCAGTGACCCAGAGGTGAACAGCTCATATCCTGTTACCAAGGACATGTGTCACAGCTCGGTAAACAGCTACTGCATTTTGTATTTAATTGGAAAGTTTGAATTCCAAGTAACAGTTTCGTGTATTACTGTACATTTCAAAGCTGCTTGCGTGGTTTTTGTTTTTGTTTTATTTTTTCAGCTTGTACTGTTCCATTTGTTCATTTAGGTTTGGGGTTTTTTTACTGCACTTCTCAAGTTTTTCAACCCAGAGAGGCACCAAGCAAGAAATGCATCAAAAAAAAAGTCTATTTATTTTTCTTTTAGCAATCTGTCTGTTTTACCCAATTAGAAATAATATTTTTCTGCCAACGGGCAATACAGATGCACACATGTAAAAATCAGCTTTCATCTGTTTTCTAGAAAGAAAAGGTTTTTGGCTCCTAAAATTGCAGGGAAGGTTTCCCACTACAAGCAGAGGCAGCTGTTGTTGGGCTGTCTTCCTGAGTATGCAGACAGCTTTGTGTCCTTGTCACAGCTCTAAACTTTGTCAAACTGTGACAGAATGAAAAGCCATCTTTGATGTGTGTTTTTATTTTTGCTATTCATAATCATGTCAGCATTAATGAAATTTGTAACAGCATCACTGGAGTCATCCCCAGCATGTGTGAAGAGTAACTTAACTCATATCATATGATGGCTTGGGAGATAAAAAGAAGCCTTTTGAAGTGCTTCGTTGTTTGGGATTTTTTTTGTAACTTTTTTGCATTTGTAGGCCACAGTCTTTTTATCTTTGCTTTTTCTTTCTTTTTCTTTTTTAAGCAAAACCAAAGAATGTAGTGTTGCCTAACTCTCTGTGTGACAGAAGTGGTTGAGATGGTCACATTACTTCTAGAATTCCCTAGAAGCTGATGGTGCTAAAGAGAGATTTGAAGTCAGTTAAATCTTCACATTGGGGTGTGGTGATACTCTAGACAGATGGTGTCCTTTTCTTGGACATTACAGTGGGGGCGAAGTGTGGAGTGTCCACCTGGGCAGGGAGATGCTACGGTGCAGGCTGTCTTAATCTGGGCAGGCGCAATTGTTGATATTCCATGTGAGCCGTACAAACGCAGATGTATTCATCAAAGTAAATGCGGTGTGTGCGAGAAAACCTAGACACAGTGTGCAATTTCTGACGGCCTGTAGTCCAGTGCTGGCATAAATCATGTCTAATTACAGGATAAAGATGATAATTTTTCATTGAGCTGGTGCACAGCCCGGTGAATGACCATGTAATCTCTGTAAGACGCTGATTGCTTACCACCATGTTCTAGCTCTTGTAAACTCATCGTTCCTCAATGAATCTTTTTTTTTTTTTTGTTAGCTCAATTTAAGTCACTCCCTAAGAAGTATTTATTTTGCATAGTTAAATAAATGAGCAGAAAAAAACCATTGCAGGTAGCCAAAACTTTTTTATAATGTAATCCTGATGGGTTTGTGAGACCCATCTCTAACATCGTTAGAATATCAGATACGTCAAATACATTATAATATCTTGCAGTCAGTAGTTAATAAATTCAGAGATCAGCCATGTAAACCAATAGCAGCTCTGACTCCAGAAGTAGACAGCATTTTAAAAGTTTGAAGAAGTGGATATGCCAACTAGTGCCATTTCTTATGCTGACTAAACTTGAATTTCAAGGAAAGTGTTTTGCGCTTCCTCCTAGCGAACAGTTTTACCCCTCTGCTCTGCCAGTCAGGCCTAGAGAGCAATAATTCTGAGGAATTATCTGCCGTCTTCCCTGCTCTTCTGTCAGGATGCTAACTAATAGTGTCTCTGTGCAGAAAAACTGTATTCTGTTGCTGACAAAGAGCAGCACAGACAAGCTCAAACATCCGAGAAAATGCAAAGACAACTCCCTAGAGAGCAACAGGAAGCTTTAAATCAAAAGACCATTATTTTTCTCTGCCCAGTAAGAGCCAGGGTGATCTTAGTGTCTGCCAGAGAACTTCAGCTCTTTATCTCAGCTTCTGTATAGGAGATTTCAGTCCTGTGTGAGTAGTGCTTGGCTGCTGTGTTTTGCTGTTGTGAAGTCTGTGCTCCTTTATCAGTGAAAATGGAAACTGTCATTGGTGTCATTAGGTGCTGCCTTCTGCTGTGTGGCAGGTGTGAACACTTCTAATCCTGGTACGCAGTTAGGACAGGGAGGCAAAGCTGTGGCTGGCTGGCTAATCTGCATATCGTCGTAGTGGACTGAAACTAGTTTAATTTCTTAGTTTTTGAGTAGTGCCTGTGTACACCTGTAATAGAGATGCACACAGGAACAAGCACATGGAGAGACTACATGACGGAGTAGAAGGAAGCCCTTCACAGCAGTCAAAGTTGAGGGAGATAGGCTATGTGGGCTGCCAGGGAGAGAGGAATGAAGGTGAAGACCCTTCCTGGTTCCCATCCAGGCAGGGAGAAGGTACTGAAGGGAGAAAAGGGAAGGTGCCCGCAGCTTTCCCCGGCGCTCACCTGGGCTGGGGCGCACTGTGCGGCGGGGTCCATCTGGTCTCCTTGCAAGTCTGGGCCCTGCTTATCTTTGCACTCTGCTGCTTTTTGGGTTGGTTGGTAAAGGTTGAGTCTCAGGTGAACACACAGGGATATTCTTCTCAGCCTTTCCTTTTATATGGTTACTGAGTCATGAAGGGTTTTTATTTTCTATTTGTCTCTGGTTCCTTTTGTGGTGATAACAGGTACGGGAAATTGCAGAGGTTGCCTGCTTTGGCTATTGCTCAGGCCATAATGTAAGAATTGTAAGGGGTGCTGATGTACACGTCTGATTTATCAAAAAGGGTCGACATCTTTTGGAGGGATGAAATGAAAACATTGTTTGTGTGAGGTGTCTGTGACTGTTAGAGATGTGATTTTATTGCTCTTATGTGTCACTGTCCAGTGGTTGGGCTGGATTGCTCTAATGCTACACATTTACAGTCCCAGAAAAGTGAAAAATGGTGTTGCTGAAACAAAGCAGAAATGCATCTGCCTCCCCGCAAGTGCTCAAGTGGAAACAACTCAAGGCCCATAGTCTTCAGGAGAGAGGTTCTCCAGAAAATTTTGCTCTCTTCACACATCTCAAGCTTGTCACAGAAGAACTTAGGCTCCAGACTAGTAGGTGTTTCTGGAAATCTTAGCTTTTCTCAGAGTCTGTCCTCCACATTGGTAGGCAAACATTTTTATCCGAAGTATTTGACTCTCAGGAATGTTCTTTTTTAGACAGAGCTTGCTCTGAACTAAGCTACTTGTTGCACAGTTGTGCACAAGGTAGCTATTGAATGGTTAATAGAGGTAGTGTTCATGTCTGAAAAAAACCCCAAAACCTCAGGCTGTATGATGCAATTCCAGTAACCTGAAATGGAACATTGTAAGATATTCTGAAAAAAGAAATATTTCATGCCTTTTGAGCAACAGGACAGTAAATTAACAAGCAGTGATTTTTTTGCGAACACTCATGGCTTAATTTAGGATCAATCTCTTAGTGCATCAGAGGTTAAACTTACTCCTGAGACTTCTCGGTGTGGAACGGGCTGCAGTTTCCCAGTGTTGGATTCCAGAGTTCTTTATAAGCTCGTTAATGCAATGCCATGTAAATGTTGAATGCTAATTGTGAGAAAGGTGTAGGTAAGACTGTGGCATTCGCAGTGGAAATGAGCACGTGAGCTGAATGACCCAGTAACTTCGAAATTGTTAGCAAGTCAGGGGAAGGAAATTTGTCAGAAATTGTGCCAATGAAAACAAACACAGTTTCACTCCTAATGTCATTGGAGGGTGCATCAGTGTTGTGCAAATGTACACTAGATGCAAGCAGTTTTGTTTTTCTGGGTGCTTCTCGCTTAAGATGCACCAAAGCATTTTAATGTGTGATGAGTGAAGCACTGGGACTGTGACCCCAGTGCTTGGTAGTGGGATCTAGGGCCTTTCACCTGTAGGTCATGGGTTCAGGTCTGCCTCAGGTTAAGGATGACTAAAACTTGTTACCACCTGACAGCTGTTCATTGCTCTTGGAGGAGAGAGGCACGGTGGTCCTTACACAGTTCTTAGCAGCCCAGCATCCATACTGACAGTTACTGCTTTCTTTAGGCTCTTCAGAAGGGTAGAGAATTCAGTACCTTGATCAGCTTCCACTCAGGTTGGTGGGGAGGTTCGGGAGGAGCAGCGGTGTGTTTCATGGTATGGGATGCTGACTTGCTCAAGGAAAATCTCCCATGTTCTGGTTAAAGAGCTTAGAGGGAAGCCTGTGGGTATCAGGGACGGGGGAAAGGGGGAAAGACACTTTCCTCTTATCTGGAAAAAACAAGTTTTTAACAAGAACTAATACTCAGCAACAAAGATGCTGTCAGTAAAACTGTCCCAAGTTGAACATGGGCCTTCAAGCACATTCATGAGAATGAGAAACTGATAGATTAAGTGAAAAATGGTGCCAGGACACTGGTTTTATTACTTTGTTGTGATTTTTTGTTTCTTTTTTTTTTTAGTTCGTTAGCTAAATTGTACAGCTGGCTGAGTACCTCATTTCTAGTAGGCAGACACCCAGAATCTGATGACACTGCTGGAAGGATAGTGCTGCATTGTGTTACTACTGACGATGAGACAATGTACCGATCTGTTATTTAAATCAGCTTTTTGGCTTGTGGGAATCTGTGCCACCAATTCAGCCAGCTAGGCACTACATCACAAGGAATCATGTAATAAAGGACTCGAATGCCATCAAGTGGCTTTTGATATGTTGAAGAAGAAGAGTGATGTGTGGATTTTGTCACCAGGATATTAAAGTGAAATAGTTCTGTCTGTGATATGGAATAAAATGGGAAGTAGTGGTACTGTGTGCCATATATACAATTGAAGTCAGTAGCATTCTGAGTGCAGTATGTTGTTGTCATCGAGTACAAGAAAAGAGTCCATAAATGAAAACCACAGAACACCACCATTTTGTTCATTGGTTGTATTTTCCATTACATCATTTGTCCCATAGTGTGGAAGTCCTATGATGACTATAATCCTTGGGGGTTTTTTTTGTTGCAAGTGTAAGGAATGACTTTCTGCAGAGTGTAAAGTGTTGAGTGTAGTGTTGTGCATCTTCAGCACAATGAGGCCAGAGGCTTCAGGTACATTTCAGTGACATTTTCAGTGGTTTCCCTCATAGGTTTTTGCACCAGCTGTGAATAGTCTGAGGGGAAAAAAAAAAGGCAACAAGAGGGCTTGATGTAAAAAAAGTGCAATTCAGCTGATTGTGGTGGTTGCAGAGGCTTAAGATCTCTGGCTGTGGCAGCCTCCGGTGATCTTTGCAAACTTTCAATAAAAATAAATGAAAATGCAACTGGTAAAAATTTCTTAGTGTTTTTTTTTTTTCCTTCCCTTTTGGTCTTTATTACTTCTAATATGTTGAAAAGCCACTGATGTATCCACTTGGTTCTGATCTGTCTGTATGTTTTCACGTAATCTGACTTCAGTACTCTGAATTTTCCTCTGCAATCTGCATTTATCATTTCTTTGTACCTGGGTCTTACATTGTATAAAGTATCTACATTTGCCTGTGGAGTTAGCTTTACTCTGTTTGGATGAGGAAATGTACATAACAGATCCGTCAAAGAAATAATTAAATGGTGTAATGCCTTAAGAGGAGTGCAGAGCAGATCTGCTGCTGGGTTTTGGAGCACACACCCGCCTTCTTGGGTGGTTTTGCTATTCCTGTTTGGAATGTTAAAAGGGGAAAAAACCAGCTTCTGTTCTGATGACTGACTTGTGTTATGCAATTTTGATTAGCTAAATGTGCCCTGTTTAGTGAAGTTAATGTGGTTTGACAGGACCTCGATTAGAAGGCGATCATTTCTGTTGATAGTAAACAGTTGGCCACTTTCAGCAGAGATAGGAATGCCACCCTTTGTCTTGCATGAAGTATGATTTGTTGGTTCAAGTCCCGGTTAAATTCAGAACGAAAGCGTGGGTGGAACAGGAGAGAATATAGTACCAGGAGTAGAAGTTTACGGTAGACTCCCCAGTCCTCGTAAAACTGGGGCTGTATTGTCTTGGCTGGCATTGAGACACAAAAGATGGAGGGAGACCTTTTGTCTTTGGAAGCACTTGCAGTGTGAAGGACTGCAAAAGAAAGCACTGGTTCCAAGATACACAGATTAGGATAACTCTGCTGCTTACCCACATGCTATATTCCTGTAAGATGAAGTAAAATGTGTTAGCATATCATAGACTACTGGTTGGTGGAGAAAGACGGCAGTGAGCATGAACACGAGCCTGATGAGTGAAAGTATTTTTAGAGTTTAATTCTTGATTAGAAATTAACAACGGCTTTTTGTTACCATGCGTGTGCAGTCTCAATGATTGTATGTTCTCTCACTGTACTAAGAGGGATGTTAAGAAGTTGTAAAGGGACTCTAGGTAAAGAAGCTGTACTTTGATTTTTATTTTTCTCTTGCTGTTACTTGGTGTGAAGGAGGTAATGCCACATGTGATACGCTGAAAAAATGGAGCATGTTGTGGAAACATTTATTTCTTCAAAGAATTATTGACCTAGAAATGAAGCAATGCTTCATGCCAGACTGACTGTATGATTTAATTGTTGAGGGTCTCATTCTGACAGCTTTGTCTATGCAGGGGCCCAGCTTCTTGCCTGGTGGTCCGTTTAGCCCCAGGGGGGTTACGGGTGGGTTGAGGGCCCAAGCAATTGAGAAAGTACATCCCTGTTCAGTCTTGGGAATGTCATCTCCCACACTGCCAACTGGTTACAGATCAGTCTTCCGTTATGCGGCCTAGGAAGAGATAGATGCACATGCCTAATTTCTGTTCACACTGCTGTAGAACTAAACCTTGGCAGTATTTCAGATCACCAGTGCCAAGCTGACTAGGACTTAAAAAAATGTAACAAATTAGACCAGGTCTGTAGCCTGGATTTAGCAGAGCAGTAAAGGTAATAAATTGTGAGGCATGGAAACAACATGTTGGTGATATTCTTGTCCTCATCATCCGGCTGTGGTCTTGATTCAGCTAATGGGCTGAATTAATTGACCCCACCTCCCACATGCATTTGCTAGAGAGGCTACAGGGGAAGTTCTATAAAGTATATGAACTCTAGCTGAGTGCTTTTTTTGTAAGACGGAAGATAACTTTCCATTCTTACGTAATATTTTCTGGCAAGGCAAATTGAATATGGCTCCCTCTAGAGCCTGTCAACTTTGCAGTCTCTGCATTTTTCTTTATTCTTTCCTTTTCCCACCATGTTTTAATATGGAGCACACTGTTGAGCTCATGTGGGTTTAGAAACAGATGTTGCACGCGAATCATTGCCTGCATCACAGCGTGTTATGCAGGTACTGGACCACTGGGGTAGGTTAGCTGTAGACAGTCCTTTCTGCCAGACTCGAAACTGCATCTCTTTATGTGAACTTGTTATTTTTTCTTTTTTATTTAAGGTTCAAAGAAGTACTCATGCTCACTTACTCTTTCCCTCCTCCCTTTTTTTTAACTGAAGAGAAACATTCTCGTTCTGCCTTTGCCAAATTATTTAGGAGCAGAGTGTAAATTAAAGCCATTTATCTTGAAATGTGCTATTGGACCAGACTGTTTGTACAAGTGTAAGAAATTGTAACATAGTATTTGGTCTGGTCTGCAAGGAAAAGGTTTTTATTTTTTCTTTCTTCTTTGAATTTTTGCATATGGGGTATTGGTTATAATGTAGAAAAAAACTGTTTGAGGCTCCAGTTTATGCATCAATGTTTTAGTGTGGTAGAGGCAATGGTATTTTAATTAGGAATATGGTTTTTCTTGCAGTGTTACTGAAATAAAGTTGTTACTAGTTGTAGAGTTACACTGTGATTGGTTTTAGTCCATGCACATGACCAAGTTTTTCTGACTGGAAAGTGCTCGTCAGGTGAATCCAGGATCAGCAGTTACTGGCTAATGCAAAGCTGTTGATATTTATCCATCAGTTGGTGGACGAGTGAGTCGGGAGTTGAATTACACGCGGCAGAAGATTGGAGAAGAGGCCATGTTTAACCCCCAGCTCATGATCCAGACTCCACAGGAAGATGGTGCTAACGTACTAACAACAGAAGCACTCCGGCAGCACCTTGACTCTGCGCTTCAGGCCAGCAGAGTACATGTCTATATGTACAACAGGTAAGGAGAAAAGCAAAAGTTTTCTTGGTCATCTGTAACAGCTAAAAAGTAGGCACTTGCTTCCCTCCCTGTGTTTTCAGATGGTTAAGAGCCTTTCACTTAGGACTGGGTTTTGATTTTTGGTGTTGGACTTGATGATCTTAGAGGTCTTTTCCAACCTTAATGATTCTGTGATTCTATGATTTGAATGCCAGTGGTTTCTGATACTTGACATTGTGGCATGGTAGCAGTGACCAGTTGGCTTTTAACAAATAAGAGGGGGTGAGTGGTGGTGGAAGAGATTCTGAGAGTCTACCCCTATGAGCAGTGCTATAGTATCCAGCATGTGTCTTCCTGAAGGAGTGATGCCTGTCCTCTTAAGCACAGGCCCTGTGGATGGGATTCCTAGCATTGAAAATCCTTCCATATTAGAGTTGAATTCACTCACTGACACCATCATGAGGTACATAATGGCTGTGAACAGCAGCACAAGTTACTGTCCTTCCAATAGTTTGGATATCAGGGGAAATGCAGATGTGTGAGAAATGGCAGTGGGTGGAATAATAGCTGTTTAAGAACATAGACATAATAGTGTTGGCCTTCAGAGTGTCTGTGTGTACATACTGATGGTTGGGAGCTGTGTGTTGCCCAACAAAAAAATAATCAAGGTGCACCTTAGGAAGGTACCGGCTTTGGGCTAGTGAGATGTCTCCCTGAAAAGTGGTTCCTCCAGGGTTGCTGCTTACATGTTGATGTGCCATGGGGTGCTGCTTGCGAGGCGTGTGTGAAGCCCTGTGTCTTCCAGCAAACCTCAGCACATCTAGCTGATGTTTCAGTGAACTAATGCCGAGGCTCCAATTGTCTTTTACTCTGCCTTGTCTAAGGCGTTAGAGGTCATGGCAGTGGAAGTTGTAACACAGGTGAAAAAGGAGGGCAGAAAGCATAGTGTTTTCTCCTGCATGTGTGGGTCAGCTGGGAATATTGTAGGCCTCTGAGCTGGAACTGGCTTCTCTCTCATTTGTGTCACTGAGTGATACTTTAAGTGACAAGCATTCTCATTTATACAGAGATGGATTTCTGTCCCTTAAACATGTATTGACTAGCCTCTTCATCCAAAGGCAGCTTCATTACTTTTAATGAGTTCTACAGAGAATGTGAGAATCTAATCTGTAACTACAAAAAGAAAGGCCTTTCATTTTTTTGTGAGGTGTAGTATATCTATGCTGAATAATATTTACCTTTCTCAATGAATTGCTGCTTGAGGCCAATCAGTATGTGTATACGATTGCAATTTTAGATGTCCGTTACATTTAAAAACAACTTTTCAGTAATTGTGCAACAAAAAAGTATTTTTTCTTTGCATTTCTTACAGACAGTGGAAATTGGAACATTTGTGTTACAAATCAGGAGAACTCATCACAGAAGCAGGTTACATGGACCAGGTATGCGTAGCAGGCATGGAGTTATAAGATTTCTATATTCTCATGATTCAGTTTGTGCTGCTTTGATTATATTCTAGTATAATTGTGTTTTTCCTCTTTTTGATTTTGACAGATCATAGAATATCTTTATCCTTGCTTAATTATCACTCCTTTGGACTGCTTCTGGGAGGGAGCAAAGCTACAGTCAGGAACTGCATATCTATTGTAAGCATGTTGTTATAACTTTCTGGTCTGACTGCTTTTAATTGTATGTGTATGATTTTTCGGTTGCATTCCCATTGTTTATTCAGATTCTGGTTCAATAGAAAAACAAAATGATAAAGTGTAGTGTTTCTACAGAAAATACGCATGGCTTTTATTTTTCATTGAACGAAGATTTTCCCGTTTCTAAGGCATGACTTGTAGGCATCAATTTAAGCCCTATGTTATTTTTCCCATTCTGCTAGGATGCAAAATAAAATGTAAGTTCTGAACTGAAGCTTTAAGAATTTTATGCCTTTTTTTCCTCCCCTTGAAAGAAACTTGTTGTTGGTGGGGTTTTTTTAATGTTGTTTTGGTTTGTTTTCTTTTATTTTGTTTTTTTTTTTCCCTCCATAAAATACAAAAGCATTGATTGGCTGGGAATTTTATTCCTAAGAAAGTGTCTTGGGTTAGATCTCAGGTCCTCCTAAGGAATAAATAACAAATCCTTTGCTTATGAGATCATTGAAGAAACCATATAGTATCTTTTATAGGTGGTTTCTCACAGTTTACAAGTGTGATATTATATGCCCTGAGTCCTTTAAAGAGTTAATTGTTAATCTGTGAAGGCATTTTCTGTTAATTATGCAAGAGTTAGCATTTGAGTTATTGTTTCTGTCCTGGTTTGCATGTGTCTGTAAAAGAAATTTGCAATGGTCATCTCCTAACCTTTAGTGTACAGTTTTAGATGGGGAAATAAGGGGGTTTGTGTTTTCTGGTTGGGAGCTTCAGAATAATGATTTAAGCCTGGTTAAGCAGATACAGTGTGGTTTGAACCACAGAACAGGGCAGCCAAAAGCCTTTCTAGTCTGTCAACATCACAAATTCAGAAGTGCGGAGTTGGAGACGTGACAGTGATAGTGGTGACAGCCATCGTAGCAGGAAAGCTTGATGGTTGATAGCCAAGCTGCCAGGGCATTTGAAGGAGCACGGTATTGTTGCAGATTAACAAAGATCAGCTATATTGATTGATTACATTTGCAAGATGATTATTAGACTACTGAGAAGTAATCTGATACTGTGAGAAAGGCTTTCACTCCTCAGCCCCCTCTCTTCTTTCCCTCTCCCCTCCCCCCCTACTTCTTTGAAACAGCAGTTGGCTGCTTTTTTGGTATTTAGGTGCTTGATGATTTGTTTTGCTTTGCTTCTAAATGAAAGTATTTTTAACCTGTGAGTATTCCGTTTTATACAATAACTTTGTAAGAACTGAGTATTTTTGTTAAAATTACGACTGGACTGCAAGAAGAGTACATAGACAAATCTATTTAAAAATGCCTTACAATTTATGAAACAACCTTCCCAGAAAAGGTTTTACCTTGTAACAGAAACTGACTCAATTATTTGTGCAAATACAATTTTGAGACATGTATTTGTTTCAGTACTTCTTTTGTCTTTTTGTGTGTGTCATTTTCTCCTGGTTTCTCCTGCAGAGGGAAGCCTCCTTTGCAGTGGACCAACTTTGACCCGTTAGAATTCTTGGAAGAGTTAAAGAAAATAAACTACCAAGTAGAGAGCTGGGAAGAAATGCTGAATAAAGCAGAGGTTGGTCATGGTTATATGGATCGACCCTGCCTGAATCCTGCTGATCCCGATTGCCCAATCACAGCTCCCAATAAAAATTCCACCAAAGTAAGTTTGCTTGTCCTTGTGCCTGTCTTTTCAAGGGAGTCTGAGGTCAGGAAGGAGGTCAGAAAGAGTAGGAGAAGGTACTTTTTTCTTCCAAGCAATAGAAGTTTGTATTCTGGCGTGATGTCATTTTTCTGTTCTATGCGGTGTGCTGTTAGCCCACAGTCACGAACTTTCCCTTGTTCTGTGGTGTAATGCTTAATGCCACGTGTTTAGCGTGAGAGTTCAGTTCTCTGCTACTGACTGGGTGTGGCAACGCAGAGATGCGGCATTTCGGCAAACCAGATGCCTCAGACAGATATAGCCACTGCCGCTATACACTCATACCATGCAGAAGAGTCTTCCTTCAGGTAGCACCAGTTGTTGATTTTTGTAAAGAATTTGAAATTGTGGGCCTCAATTTTGTATATTCTTTTATCAGTCACATCAGGCTTTGGAGAAATTACTGTCTAGTCAACAGGTATCTGGCTGATGTGTTCAACTCATTTGATGAACACATTTCTCTTTGTAGACCTCCTAGATTGTGCTTAATATCTGTTATCCTAGTACACTGGGTGTTGAATTAGGTCATGAGTTTGTCTGAAGTTATGAAACTGATTAATTGATTCTTTATAACTTTTTCTAGCCTCTTGATGTAGCCCTTGTTTTGAGTGGTGGATGCTATGGACTGTCAAGAAAATACATGCATTGGCAGGAGGAGTTGATTATAGGTGGTACTGTCAAGAACAGTTCTGGTAAACTTGTCAGGTAAAGACATGTTTAAAGAAAATTTCAAAGTTTTTCTTTGTTAGAGTTTGGGTTTTTTGGCGCAGAGGGAGGACCATGCAAAATCTATTGCCCTTCATATGTATTATGAATCCCACTTTAGGAGGACATACCTCAAGAGAAGAGAATTTAAGACAGTGATTGGGAAGTTGTTTAAATTTAAGGGGGTGTCACTGCTTCCAACTTCTAATCTCAGAATGGTAGTGTACATCACTCAGAAATAAAGCTTTCTCCTGGCAACTTTGTTGTTGTGTGTATAAAGCGTTGAACAGTGTTTGAAGCACTGAAGACCTTTGATTGTGTTTTGAAATACAATCACAGGAAAAAGGGGAAAAAATAATTCAGATAATGTGCTCTCTCAGTTGACTTCTCAGAATTCCAAAATCTCCACTGAACTTTTTGTTCAGGTTCAATATAGAGCAGAGTCTATGTCCCTACAGCCTGAATACAATTTTGAGTGATAAAACAAACCTTTGTTTCAGACTTCTTGAGGAAGTCATGGAGCACTAGACTTTGGGGGAGGAAAAAACTGTGAAATAGAACTGTTCTGAAAAATGTAGGCCATACTAAACTGAATGAAGCATTATTCTTCTTTATTTAATACCGACTACTTTTCCTAGAAATTTTAACATTAATTTTGACTTTTGTACATTCACGCTAAACATTGGTAAGTCTTTCAACAAGTATCCAAAGAATATATTTTTAGTGAAAAGTAAAATAGTTCCTTAAGCTTCTCAAATTGTTGAGTACAGTTGTATACTGTGGAAATTCAGGATGGATAGTTACTGCCATTGCGTACTCTTTGCAGCTTGTCAGGCAATGGATTTTTAATCTGGCATTTCTCTCTAAGGGATGAAAAACACCAAGGTCTTCAACTGACAAATTGCCAACAGCATTTACAAGGTCTCATAGAAGTAACTAACTCTTCCTGCAGCATCCTTACAGTAATCTATCAGGCATGATCTTTGTAACTGATTTGTAGGGTTACATTCTTTGCTCCTGAAACTGATCCTATTGAAAATAAAGGCAAAACTCTCATTAACTTCAGTGAAACCAGATTTAGCCTCAACACTGCATAGACCAGTACAGCTGCACTAAATACACGGTAGAATAATTACGATCAGTTCAGTTCTTAAAGAAACGTGCCCTATAAAATCAGGAGTTCAAGCAAGCTCCTGTTAGGGTCTCGTTTGGGATTTGATGGCATGAAAATGATTTCCTGAAAATGCTCATTTTATGCCTTTTCCTCCTCTGTCTTCTCTCCACATCACAGTGCCCAGGCTTTGCAAACCATGTTTCAGTTAATGACTCCTAAGCAAATGTATGAGCACTTCAAGGGGTATGAATATGTTTCACATATCAACTGGAACGAAGATAAGGCAGCGGCAATTCTGGAAGCATGGCAGAGGATGTATGTTGAGGTAAAATTGAAAATAACCTAGATATCATACTGTAAAGTCCTGTTGAGATCCACTCCCTGCCGTCATGGCTTTTTACAGTATTTCTTCAAGGAAGATGCTTAAACCAGAACTGAGTCATTTCCTCCCAATTTTTAAGCTCCCGAATTAAGAAGCTGCTTGGTTATTCACATGTGAGAAGCCATGAATGCTTTGCTCTGTCGGGGACGTTTTTGCTTTGCTAGGGCTGAGAAATAACCAAAGAGCTAGCTGGAATTTAAAAGCTTTTTGGTTGGCGTGGTTATTCTGAAGGTGTCTGGAAAACATTAGTCAGCCACGGTCTGCTCTCCCAGCGGCAGCCCCGGTGGGGAGGCTGTGTGACAGTGCCTGGCCTCTGTGTCCCAGGCTCTGACCTCTGCTGCGCTGCTTCGGACCTCTGCGGATGAGTGGCCAGGCAGCGGGAGACAAGGAGCACCCCAAGGAAAGAGATTGCTGGCCTGGCTTTAAAGGCAAAACTCGTACTGCAGCAACCCCATGGTGCAGTTACCGGGAGAGGATTCAAGTTAAATGTTTGGAAAGGGTTAGGAGTGCAGTAGCCTTTCCTGAAGGATGCGAATTCTTGCCTTATAATCAGTAGCTTGCAGGAAATAATTACCAAACACATTTGTGTAGCATCAGCATAATCTTGATGTAGGGTGTGGACTCTCACAGGAACATTAAGGCAAAAGTAGCTAATTTCAGATGCATGCTGTAGATGGTAAGGAATTTTTTCTTCAGTCACACCGGGTTTTGTTTTTCTTTTCGTAGGTTGTTCATCAAAGTGTTGCACAAAACTCTACTCAGAAGGTGCTTTCCTTTACTACGACCACCCTGGATGACATCCTGAAGTCGTTTTCTGATGTCAGTGTTATCAGAGTAGCTAGTGGCTACTTACTGATGGTAATAAAATAAATTTATTTAACTTTTTGTGATAGTAGAGCAGGGCTTAAATGTCTGCTGTATTGTTACCTATCAGTAGTCTAGAACATTTTAGGTATATTTAAAATAAAAATTACAGTTTGTAAACTTTTATCTCAACCTTGTCACATGTTGCTCTGTGTAACATCTCCGATGTGTCTGTTCTGTTTAAAAATCTTTGTAAGGATGTGTACTTTGAGTGGGGAGAGATAGCTGTTAGAGGAGGATCCATTCTAGAGAAGGATCCAGTCTAATATTTTGCTTTTCTCCCCCCAACTCCTTCTCTTCCCCCTTCCCCCCTCCCCTCCTCTTGCTTTAGCTTGCCTACGCCTGTTTAACAATGCTGCGGTGGGACTGTGCCAAGTCTCAGGGTGCCGTGGGGCTGGCAGGAGTCTTGTTGGTTGCACTCTCTGTGGCTGCAGGATTGGGCCTGTGCTCATTGATTGGAATTTCCTTTAATGCTGCCACGACTCAGGTATTTAGGAGACACACGTCTGCTGTTAAATTACAAGTAGTTTGTTAGTAAATGAACACAACTGAATCTTCTAGGGGAAAAAAGCTTCAAAAGTATTTTGACTCTAGATTTTTGCTTGTTTGTTTTTCCAATATCGTAGCTTATGCTGTGAGAAATTAAGTGATCATGCTGCCAAATGGTACTAAAGAAAAAGGCAGGTATTGTGTAGTTTGCACAAATTACTAAATTCTGGGTTATTTGATATTTCTATATCCTGATATGAGTGGAGGCAGCCGGTTGTACATAAGAAGCTACAGGTTTTGTCTTTACGTCTGGATAGATCAGGATGTTCAAATTATGAAAATATTTTGACTATAACTTGAATTATTATCAGATATTCTTTGCCTACGCAAAACTTGAATTACTTTTGGTGAGATTTTGTACCTGTAGATGGTATACTGCAAGTTCCTTAGCAGTATTCCAGAATAAAAATTAATACCTGTATTGCATCCTTTTGATTTTCATGTTACGCTTGGATTTGTGTACAGTGTAATGTAAAAGTTGCTTTAATTAGCCATTTAATGGCTAGCTGCATGGCAGATCATGAAACAATCTTCTTGGGTTTTGTTTGTTTTGTTTCTCCCCCAAGGTTTTGCCTTTTCTTGCTCTTGGAGTTGGTGTAGATGATGTTTTCCTTCTGGCACATGCATTTAGTGAAACGGGGCAGAATAAAAGAATTCCATTTGAGGTAATGACAAAATGGGGGGAAGATAAAACAAAAAGCTTCATATAGGAAAAGATAACTGTATCCAGAGTTAATTAGTAGTCATAACCTTTTTTTTTTTTTTTTGTTCCCCTCAATAGCTTTTTCTAGGGTCTGGAAATTCTTATTTCTGTCAAAACAGGAAATGATGGCAATGCATGTGATCCTAGAATGGATCAGTTTTGGAATGCTCACTTTTTTTTTTTTAATGGTGTCTAGATTTATTTTGTCTTGAAAAATTAACTTATAGCTGTCATATAAAGGCTAATTTACGTAATCCAAATTCTCAAAATTTCAGCTAAAGTGGATGTAAATTTAGGAACAAACTCAAATACGAGTCTGACAATTAAATGATAGACTGCTTTAAATGGAAGAACACAAAAATGCTAAGGTGAAAAGAAAGAGAAGGAGGACAGAAAACAAACATTTTTCATTTGTACCGTTACCTTTGTTTCTGTGTTATGGCCTTAAATTTGAGTTATTTTGTATATTTTCTCTGTTTTTCTTTTCTGGCATTTGTAATTGACCACGACATTTCAAAGCATAACTTAGTAAAGTTATGAAATCTAAGGTGTCATCACTTTTATGATCCTTTCCTTTTGTTGACCTTTTTACCCTCAGTCCAAAGTTTCATGTCCAAAGTACAAGCCATTTAAAAGTAATGTATATTTGACCATTTTGTTTTGTACAAGCAGTGTCTTCCGTGGGCTCTTTCCAGCTGGTTTGGCGTGCAGGCATTACAACCTCACTCTACTATAACCTCCATATGCTTCAAAATAGCCTAGTTGGGTTGGGAAAGGGTCATGTATTTATCCTGATTTCTCTGCGGGTTTCATATATGATCCCTGGGTTTTGGGTTGGTTTTTTGTTTTGTTGTATAATCTTCAAGATGTGTACCTATGTTATGCTTGTGTGCTGTTAATACATGCTTATTTTGTCTGAAAAATAAGAACACCAAGTGACTCCACTGGTAGAAAATACCTCCTACTTAATTACAGATGTATTTGGTATAATGTCAGTACCCATTTAGTTTTATGTTCTGAAGCTAGAATTGGCGTTTTCTGCCTGCCAAAAATGTGAGCACTTCATGTGTCACCTGTTTTTCTCCTGAACAGTATGCTTAGTGTATTGTTTATTCTCACATACTCTCAAATGCACACATGTATTCAGAATTTCATTGCAATAATTTTTCACTTTTACTGTGTTGTGTCTGTAGGATGACCTCTTCATTTGCAGGACATCACCTTATTCACTTGACTTTTAAGATACATCATTTGTTTTGCAGGACAGAACAGGTGAATGTTTGAAGCGAACAGGAGCGAGTGTAGCCCTTACATCTATCAGCAATGTTACTGCTTTCTTTATGGCTGCCTTAATCCCTATTCCTGCTTTACGAGCATTTTCACTCCAAGTAAGTTTGTATGCTGTTTTGTTAGCTCTTATGCATGGTCCCATCATGGAAGGCCAACGATGATACCTGTTAGTGGTAGTGTTAAAGCTGGTGTTCAGTGCTGCTGCAGTTCACTGAATCAGTATGTGATTACTGTTCACCATGGATCTGAGTAATTAAAACTGCTGTCTGCCCTTGATTCTGCTCCTCCCGTTTCTCATGCCTGGAGTCTCTCGCATCCTGTTAGCAGGTGAAAGAATACCCTGCCCCGTCACAGCTGGGTTGAGTGCAAAATCCAAGATGTATGCAACTAAGCAGAAACAAGTCTCCAGAAAGATTTGCATTCATAAGTCAAAAGGAGTAGACTGTACTGTAGTGTGTACTGTAACATTCCTCAGCAGGAATTTAATCCTTTCATTCACGTTTGTCCAATTTGCTGCTCTTAGAAACTGTAACCAAAGTGCAATGACAGCAGTGAATGTGTATATGCCATATTAATTATTACTGCAGCAGTTTGTATTGCCTTGGTCCCAATGTAATTTTAGCAAACTTCAAGAAAACTTCAATAATTTTACGTTCCAACTGCTTTGAGAGAAAATGTGAATTTTATGTGCTGAACCATGTATCGCTTTCTCTCCCTTTCTCTCTTTGTCTTCTTGTACTTGTTTGTGACAATAGAACTTCAGGAATGTGAAATGTTAAGGATGCTGGAGAAAGCTTTCTTCTAAAAGCAAGGGCTCTTTGAAGAAAGCTTTGAGAGTTTCTCCTCTGACGCTGCTTTAATACACAAGTGATTTATAGCACTGTCTGACCTTGGTGCAGAGCGGGCAAATTGTACTTTTTCAGTAGTTACTTTTCTTCTGCTGTAGCCTGGTTCTCCAATGATTTTTGATCCTCCTTGGCTACCCAGAGGCAGCAAGGGCTGCAATTTTTCTCAATACACGTGGCAATTATTGCTGTTTTCAGAGAGTAAAGTATGCTTGCATTAAGCTGTAAAATGGTGAACTGTTTGCGATGGCAGTTATGTTACCAATAAGCATTAACAATTTGTTTATCGTTTCCTTCGCAATTTGGAAGTGAGTAATAGAGAAAGTGAAGACCTCATTGGTTTTCTGCATTTTTAGTGGGTGGATGTGGCAACTAAAACTAGACCCTTAGTCACGAATGGTTTGCACTGTTTAACTCTGCTGATTTGCCAAAACGTAGATGTCTCTTCTTACAGGTGATATGACAGTGAATTGTTTTGTTTTATGGCAGATACCAGTAGCAACATGTGAAATATTTTTGAAGTGTAATACTTCTTATATTGGAAGAAGTTTTTTATGTCTCCTAAATCTGTGTCCCAGTTTCAACAGCTGTAACTGTTACTGCAGTCTGGGTACAAGTTAATATACCTTTCCTTTTTGCCTGCTGCCACACTGTAGACTGAGTCACTGAAAGTTCAGAAAATGAAGTCTGTACAGCAAAATGACAAACAAAAAGTTTCCAGTGAGATTTCAACATATTAACGTATGAACATGTTGATATTATTCAGAATAAAAACATCATGATCAAAGTCCTTTTTAAGGCAGCGATTAATATGGAATCTATGTGTAGGAACGTTTGGGTGTCCAGAAATTAATGTTTGAGTTACTCAATCTTTTCTCACATGCATCTGTAATTTATCTTTGCTCGCATATAGTAACCCCTTATATGTATAGAGGAGATGGAAAAAGGTGCAAAAAAGGGCAGCTGGAGACCTGTAATGAGGATTTATTGGTGCTAGAGCAGTGTATATAACTGATGCGTATGTAAGTTAGGAACCACTAAAATAACATCCTTTGTTGTTAGAAATGAACATCTATTACTTACTTTGCCTAGCTTCACCAGCTAAAATCAAAATCAGGTGACACGTTAATCATAGCATTCAGAATTAGATAACCATGGCAGTTTTTGGTGGGTGGTCTGCATTTATATATGGATTTCTTTATTTACAGTCTTCTTCCTCCCTCTCCCTCTTAGGCTTGTTTAAACAAGAAGTCCTTGCCATCTTTGGTAGCTTCCTAGCAAGTTAGAAAGCAATGAAATACTGCATTTACTTTTCACCGATGTTGCCTTTGTCTCATCTAGATAGTGAACTTTTTAACAGATGGGCTCAAAAGAAAGATTGCTCTTGACCTTGTTTTGCGCTTCATTCACTTTTCTTAAGACATTGCAAGAAAATTGTCAAAGTTTCCACAACTTTTGAGGCCCGGTATCTGTAAAGTAACCCAGCTGCTGAGGGAGAATAAATGGTTTCCTGCATCTGCAAGCCCGATGTTTAGTTACAAGCTCACGTTTTGCACGTCAATGCTTTCTTGTTTCTCAGCTTCTGTGCTGTTCTGCCAGCTGAAGCAGTTCATTGATAGCTCAGAGTTGTTCGCTTACTTTATGGAACTCGAACACTGCAGGTCTCATGCTGTCGTAGGACTTTGCTAGGGTTAGCTCTTGCCTAGTTTTAAAAAATGGAAATCAATCCTTTTGAAAGTGAGATTTTTAAAATAAATTCCATTATGCAGATAGGGACTGGTTTAGCTTTTTCACCATTTTAGGTTTTTTTTTTTATTTCTTGATCTTATTAGCCCCTTATTTAAGCAGTTTTAGGGCTTTGAGATGCTGAACATGTCCCAGATACTCATCACCTGTAAGAGTGCTCAGGACTTTCAAGGAGTAGGTCCTGCATTTTCAGATGTGTTTCATTTCTTAAAATTGTGGCGGAGAAGGAGATTATCAGAGAAATCAACTGAAAGTTTTTGAATTTTGCAGTAGGAATGTCTTAAACATAGCCCTTTGCTTTGAGTGTAAATGAAGGAAGCCAAGGCAGAGCACAACTACTGTTGTGCTGGATTCTTTCCTCAGACAGACTTTTCAGCCACTGTTACGTAATAAATTCTGCCCAAGAAAGAGGAGGTATAGCTTCACAAAAATTCATCTAACTTCTTTCTTATACCAGAAACTTCCTCCCCTAACAGCGGAGGAGTGGTGTGGGTTCACTGATGAGCAGGGGTGGAACTGTTCCTGACAGGTCTTAGCAGTAACTTTTTCCCTCAGCATATAAATGAGAAGTTTTTTTACTAAAAGTGCATTACCTGGTGGTGGTGGTGGTGGGTTTGTGGAGTGAAAGAACCTGAGTTTTTAAGCTCATTCAAGTACCTTACTCTGCTGAAGTGGTCTGCCCCCCTACTTTTACCCACATTATTTACCTTTTCCTGCTCCTGACATAAGAATTTAACAAGCAAAATTAAAGCCATGGGGAAAAGAGAGGGACTGGAGTGGTGCAAGTCTCTACACTGCCAGGAGGGAGCTGCAGATAGGCAGCGGTAGGGTGGAAGTTTCCCTGACGGAGCTCCTTGTCTGTCCATCACCTCTGGCTGTGCAGCACAACGGTTCTCCGTGGGTGGGCTGCCAGGAGTGGCCCATGGCAGCACGTCCCTCTGACGGGGCCCCAGCCTGCCAGGCAGGCTCGCGTCTCCCCTGCTGCCTCCCGCACAGACTGCCGTTCTTCCCTCTCGCTTAACAGTTGCAGCAGCAATAATATTTTTAGGTTGTGCATTATGAAAAGGTGCAAGAAGCAGAGCATGTTTCTCAGGAAGTGACAACATTTTTTCCTGATTAATGGAATTTTTTTTTACTACTCTCTGATCTTGTTTCCCTGAATGCCTTCATTTTACCCTCTTGAGTAGGCCCCATTGTATCCCTGCTAGGACTAATCTTTGTTGATTTCTCAAGGAAAAGATCTGAGGCCCTTTCTCCTCCCATTTGACCATTTGTCTCTGAAAGAGTGAGAGAAGATGCCCTTTCCCCAAAAATTCTAAGCATGCTCTCAGCTTGGGTGCTGCTGACAGATTGGCTGTACTCTGGGTGCTCTGGTACCACAGTTTTTTGTGCTTTTCCAGTCGATGTATTGTTACAGGTTGTGGGTATTGCCATGATCGTGTTTCTAATATGTTCCTGTTCCCATCCGCCAGTCGTCTAAATGGTGTTGGGAGCGGAGGCGGTGGCTGATGCATCAGGTCAGAGATCAGAGAGTCACCCATCAACAGTTTGTCCTTTCCACTCCTTAACAAGTCACAGGGTGTTTATACAACAAATTAAAATTGATACAGGAACAGTATTTTCTGACAACTGTTACATTCGTGAAATGCTGGGGAGGTGGGTGAAGGAGAAACTGGGCAACATACAGGTAGTGTGGTGTTAAGCTCTAGGAATCTACTAAAGTACAAATCAGAACAGAGAGGATTGTTTAAAAATGTTTTACGTGCAGGGTTGGTACACAACAACAGGATGGCTCAATGGAGAACCTAGTTGTTCTAAAAAGACATGCAATGTTAATAGGCAGATCTGCTATGTGTTTTTGGATTAGTTTTGGGTGCTTCTTAAAAAATCAAATGTGAATATAACTAACTCTACCATAAAATCAGGTATTAGTTTTCAGGTTTAGCGGCATTTGAGATGCAAGGATGTTGGGGTCTACAAAGGCAACGGGTAAGGCATGAAGTATTTGCAGTTTATGGAACAGGAACAGAGGACTTCTGTTAGTTTTTCAGCCATGTTGGAAGGAGTAAGAATTACTGATTCAGGCCTCAGCTGTTTTTTCCAGATCTCAATAAATCTTAGCTGATGCGTGATAGAAGATCTTGGATAGACACAACTAATTGCTCGTGTTATATGGGTGATTCAACCTTCTCTGGTTTAGCAGCAAAAAAGAAAGCAGTTGTATGAACTAGGTCCAACAAACACCTTGCTTGCAACAGCAGCCATTTGTATTTCTGACAGATTGAGTTAATTCTGAGAGGATCAAAAGGAAATCGCCGAATTTTAAAGACTTGGCTACGACCTTACATACATTTCTGTGTGGATATTTATAAATCATGAAAGAGTCATTGGATCTTTCTCTCAAAGATGGATAAATACTATTTTGGCTTTAAGTACTAGGTAAATTCTGGTTTAGTAGTTACGTCTACAGACAACCAGCAGGACCAAAATCTTCCTTCAGGCAGGCTGGAGACAACAAAAGGGAAACACCAATAAAAACCACTTTTGTATACAATATATTTATGGTTGAAATGACTGGAAAGTATTTACATAACTAGTTGATTCTGTCATTCTCAGAAAAGCAGAAACAATATATAGTCTTTTTATTGTACTTTGACAGCTTCAAAACCCTGAAAATCATTCAGTGTGTTAGGACTTCGTTTTTTCACAGATGAAGAGATACAAAAATAAAAATTGCGTTATTTCTACAATTTGTATTATTTCTCTGACATGTAAGTCAAGAATTTTTGCAGTATGGGTTTTGGATATCACATCTTTTTGAGCTGCCAGTTTTGAGGCCTGATCTTTCAACATCAAAAGCAGCCATTCATTTATTTTAGAAGAAGGAAGGCCTATTTATATCAGGTCAGTGACTTCATTTTTGTGGCCTGACTTTTTTTATTTTTTATGACTTTTTTAATCCAAGTAGTTTTTACTTCAGAAGTTACAGGTGGAGACACTTGATAGTTTATATAATTTCCTTAACTTGAAACTGGGCTACTGTTGAGATGGCTACTGCTTATATAATGGGTAAAATATAAGGATTTCAGTTTTTTTTTTTTTACCTGTTTATGGCTCAACCATTTTTTTCCCAAGTGTCTGTCCTACTCTTACAGCTATCTTCCAGTCCCATCTGTGCCCAGTCTTTCCCTTTGTGATGACTGGTGCTTCTAGCAATTCTGCATTACAAATAAATGCTATTAATAATAATGATAGATGCTGCACCACATATGTTTATGGAGATTCTCTGGAAATTTCTGTGTGGGAAAGGGTTTGAAGTACGGTTTGAAAGGGGGTGGGCGGGGAGGTTGGTTTTTTTTTCATTACATAATGTTCACTTTACAAATTAAACCAAGTATTCTTGTTCCAATTTAAGATGTGTTCTTGTTCCAATTTAAGACTCATTTTGGTAGACTGGCTCATGAATCAAGTTCTGTTAAGCACATTGACATATAGATTTACTGTGTAGTGTTGGATTAATTTTGATTCTCGTTTAAAAATAATCCCTGATAAGTGCATAATATTTTGCTAAATAGAATAATTTCAGTAAAATTTGCTTAAACCTTTATTTCTGATGTAATAATGTGCTTGGATGTTATTGTGATGCTTAAACTACTTCAGATCACTAAATGTGAGAACTTCAGTTCTAGTTCCAGGTTTCCTTTTGCTTCCATCTTTTTTTACTGTGAGACTTTAAAAGTGGCAGAGTCTCATGCAAAAGTATGATTTGTTGACACAGTTTTTCCACTTAAAATATCATCACCACATCTCTAGGCACAGAAATGTTAAAATAATACGAAGTTTATTTTTAATATAAATTAATTAACAAAAATAGGCCTACCATAGTGAAATGGGAATTTAAGCATGTATCTCCCAGTTTCCTCAGGGAAAGGTTTGAAAGCATGTGACAGGTTGACATGATGAATGGGTGAACGCTTGAGAACTGAAAGGAAGTTTTATGCTTTGCAAAGCTGATGCCCTACACGAAGCTTAATAACGACATCACTTCTATGATTGATCTCTAGGCAGCAGTTGTGGTGGTATTCAACTTTGCTATGGTTCTGCTGATTTTTCCTGCTATCCTGAGCATGGACCTGTATCGTCGGGAAGACAGGAGACTGGATATATTCTGCTGTTTTACAAGGTGAGAATGAGTGATAGATTGATATGTGAGGTGCGTCCTTTTTGTGGTCACCTGTCAGTGCCACCGTTCCTTGTCAGGAGTGAGAGTCTGTCATTGCAGTGAGGTCAGTATGTTATTGTTATGATTTCATTGCTAGTGACTGGCTTACATTTGCTACCTTGGTTTTTACCTGACTGAGGGGAAAGGTTAAAATACATCTCTCTCTCTCTCTCTCACATGCAGACACACACTTTTCCCTGCATTTGTACATACGTTCATTTTGAATGTTGGAGGACAACTTTTTGAAAGCAGATAAAAGACACATGCTTTAGGAACATCTTCAAGTATTTTTAGAATGTTACGGGGTACTGTAAGGTGTCCAGTGCCAGTATTGGGTAATGTTGGAAGACTGTACACAACTCAGGGTGCTGAGAAGCCTTACTTACAGTTAATCACTGTGCTTATTTTTATGCTTCTTATGCCTTTAAACTTAAATATGTAAACATACTGTATGAACTGTAAAATGACTTACCCTTAGCTAAGTTTTTCATAGAACTGTGAGGAATGCAGGATGATCAGTACCGTTACAGGAAAATGCTTGATGAAGTTTCTGTTATGGTTGCAATTGTAATTTAGAATGGTAATACTTCTTTTCTGCCTTAGTTTTTGCTTTTGCCAGCAATGAAGAGGATCAGCTACATTTCTACCCATGTACTTTTACTGTCGTAACCAGGATGTGGAGAATCCGCCTTGTGTCAGCTTAGCCTTTTACAGCTACCTAGGAGCTGACGTAGTTTGACATTTTAATGTCAAAGAGAGAATGCGTTTTCCTAAATTTGTTTTTGAGGGAGTGGTTAGAACAGGAAGTTGATCCCAAGTCAAGACTCCTACATTGTGTTTTGGGTTCAGTCAGTGGATAGTCTAATGCGCTTGAATTTTGGAGCCCTGATTCTCAGAAATACAAGGCAATCAAACCTTCCTCATCTGAAGTTGCACCAAATGCGTGTCAGAATTCAGGCCCGTTTAGAAATGCAGTTAAAGAGAGCGTGCTTTGGTTAGGTAGGCAACATTCTGAATTCCTCTAGTTTTTGTAGGATTTGTCTGCTTGGTGAAAAATCTCTGATACTGTTTTCTGTCATCAGTTTGTCATTTCTCATTTACAGCAAGAGGTTTATATCTGATTTTTTTTTTTTTTTTTTTTTTA
>Ga0065711_1003149_pt1 | contig 29479 bp, 17 predicted proteins | sample Hoacrofraction12_FD_59098 | JGI IMG/M metagenome (GOLD analysis project Ga0065711, IMG submission 59098) | Hoatzin crop microbial communities from Cojedes, Venezuela - Epithelial fraction 12 v2 (version 2) | ecosystem: Host-associated > Birds > Digestive system > Esophagus > Crop | place... | reverse complement strand
CGCTGTGCCCCTTCCTGGAGTCCGGTGAAAATTAACCCTGTCCTGGCCAAACCCAGGACACAAATCCAGCTCTGTCTGTACAGAAGAAAACTTTCTTGCTTTCAGCTTTGCAAGGTTTATAGATTATATCTCAGCTTTCAATGAGTTGATGTACAGCCAGTGCAACTTGCCTTTTCCTGTCATTCTTCTGCGCAGATGTAAGGGATAAGTGGGATTATCTGAACAGTGTTTCTTAAGATAGAGTATTACTTTTCTGTAATTTTCCTGAGACTTTATTAAATATGCTGTATTATCTTAAAATTTTCAGGTAATGTCTTGCTTCTGGAAGGCAGAGAGAATTCAGAAAACCAAAAGCTGATGCTCATTGACTTTGAATACAGCAGCTACAATTACCGGTAAATCACTTTATTTTCTGTTCAGCAGGGAAGTGTAGTGCTGCACTGCTGATTATCTACCTATTCTAGTGAGTTGTGTTCTGCTGTATTAGTGGTGGACAGCAAATACACCTATTAAAAACAGCTCTGATCTCAATGGCATTGAGTATAGGCATACAGCAGTGTCAAAGTTGTCGGAGCATCTTGGCTGTCTAGGCTAGAGGGCTTGTTTATTCATAAATGGCTTCTTGCTTTCATGTCTAAATTTCTTTCTAGTGGGGAGATGAGGACAATGGTACATTGAGTATGTACGTACATACGTAGGGCAGGTTTGCTTTTGCATTTTTTTTCTTCAATTTTTTCAAATGTCTTTCTTGTCTGTGCAGATGAGTAATCCTAGGTTTTTTGCTACATGGTTACACAAAATGCTTTCTATTCTTACCTCAGTCATCTAGTACCTGTGTTTAAGGATGATCTAAGTGTGTTGGAGGTATTTGGATCGTAAACATTAGCATAGCTGGAACATAACGGAACCCTGAATTCCAGTATAGTAAAAGTGGGATATGTTAAATACTTTGAGTATGACCTCTTTGCATGTAGTAATGCTGAGATGTAGTGCATTCTGAAGTATTTTACCTGTCTCCATTGGTGTAAAACATGGTAGCAAAATCCAGTATTTTCCTGTAGCTAGTAGCTTTCACTCTTGATTGCCCATCTTTACTAATTGATTTTAATAACTTGCAAAAAAGTTGTGTTCTAGTCATCAATTCTCTACCTCCTTTAGCAGAACTGCAGTAAGTACTAAGTAGCCTTTTGCTTTTAAACTTGATTTTATGTTTGCTTAAGCAAAAACAGATTGCTGGCATACAAATATTGAGGTACTCAGTCTTTATATCTTTCAGAGGTTTTGACATTGGAAATCACTTCTGTGAATGGATGTATGATTACACGTATGAGAAGTACCCATTCTTCAAAGCTAGTGTTCTTAAATATCCTTCAAAGAAGCAACAGGTAGGCAGAGAAGACATAATTAATAAAATGTCAGTGTCCACAGTCTTCAAATCTTAACTGTCTTTTCCAGTTTTCTTGGACTTGTTCTGTCCCAAGAGCTTTCCTCCATGACTTGCTTAAATGTAACACTTTCTGTAATCCCAACTACTTTTGCCTTAGAAATCATAGTAACTTCATAATAGCTATTCAGAGTAGAATATTTCTGATGTGTGATGTATCCATCCACCACAAAAAATCCAGCAGCTGTGGACTGCAGCTGTGAAATTAGTTGTCAGTAGCAAAACGCCATCTGTTGTCCTAATATTATGGCTTTTCTTAAACCAGACTTCCAAGCAATTAGTAGAATGACCATTAATCTTAAAGCTAACTCCAGCACTGTTGATGTTTCAGAAAAATAAATGACAACTTACTAGAAGTCCTGCCTAGTTCTGAAAGAAGCAAATATGTCTTGAGACAAAGAATTATAACTCTGTTTACTTGCCTTTTAGCTTCATTTTATCTCCAGTTACCTGTCTGCATTCCATGATGGCTTTGAAAATCTGAGCAATGAAGAGAAGTCCAAACTAGAAGAAGAAGTGTTGATAGAAGTTAACAGGTAACATGTCTTTCACATGTGTATCTTGAAACTTCCACAGGTACTTGTATACCTCACTGGGTGGAGAAACTTCAGCCAAGAGAGATTCTAAGCTATTTATATATGGTAAAGAAAAATCTGTCCATTGTAACCTTTAGATGTGTGGTATACACTGTTAGTGGAGTAAACAAAATACTACTCCACGGGGAAGCTAGTTGAATTGTGTTTATAGTGTCATACTTTAAAAGGTGTGGACTTCCCCAAACTAGGGAATACTATTCTAACAGGATATTGAAATAAGATGATGTGACTTAGCTGGGTATTTCAGTAGAGACTTGTAATTTCAGGTTTGCCCTTGCATCACACTTCTTCTGGGGTCTGTGGTCTATTATACAAGCAAAGATCTCATCCATTGAGTTTGGTTACCTGGTAAGTTATTTGATAACTTTAATTTCAGCGAATTAAAAATGTATGCTTTTATGTAACCTGTGGCACATTATGGGAAGGTAAATGAAACAGACTCTCACAGCAACTAATATCTTCTAAGTAGAGTAAAACTTTTAAAAATCAATTAGTTGCTAGTTTATGATCTTTCCTTAAGACTGTAAAGAACGTCTGAGATTAACAGTGGGAAGAATTCCTGAAGCTTTTATGTAGAGAGACTATAGCCTTATGTGCGAGGCCCTGCCGTGGGATGCTGCCTTGCACTGAAGTGATTCTTCTGCAGTAACAGATCCCATGCAAGAGGGAAGATAGCATTGCGGTTAAGTGTGAGTTTGGAAATTGAGTAGTCAAAGTGCACATGTAATGACATGTTGACATTCAGTGTGCAACATTATCGATGCTAGGTAGCTTGTAGTTGAGAAAGGGATCAGTCTAACTCTTGATACATGTTTAGTGTGCTGTAAAGTGATACAACTTTCAGGTATGCTGAATATCCTGCAGAAAGTGTTGCAGAAGCCATCCTTTTTAGTGAAATTCTGACCTTTTAGATCCTGTTTTTTTCTGACATGCTGGCAGCAGCTAGTAGTGTTAGAGTTGGAATAAGATTGGAGGAAATTTTAAGAAGCCAGAACATCTCTGGAGAAGTTATCCTTCTCAAATAGAGCTAATTAATGTATTGAGATAATGGATTAGGAAGGTAACACAGTTAATACCTTCATTATGCTTCCCTATCCCAAATAGACAAGCTCAGCTGTGTTTGCTGTATTGAGTACTGAATGTCCCTTATTTCTCTAGGAATACGCATTGTCCAGATTTGATGCATACTTTGATCAGAAGAGGAAGCTGAAGGTGTGAATGTGGGAGGAGTGGCCTGTTGGTTACTGTACGAAGAGGGCAGCTGGACAGAACTTACACTGTGCTTAGGCTACTGTATCTCTAACAAAGGTGTCACTGAATTCCAGTTCCTTGGAATGTTGGTAGTACAGTACATCTATAAAAATGACTTGTTTACAGTTTCATAAATACTTTGAATGAGATTGGGAGGCAAAAGTAAAATACGACAGTGCAATATCTTTAAACCTTTTTGATCTAGAAGGTATTTTATGGGAGAAGCTTACAGTTAAGTGTCAATACCACATGTGTCAGAGTGAACAGTGTTACTGTGAGTACGTTTTCTAGGGGGGTGTTGGCATTATGATTTATGTTGTAAATGGAACAGTTGTACAGGATGATTCGCTGTAGACACTGCCTCTTTATGAGAAGGAAAAGCAAAGTGGACAACTGTTAAACTGTGAAGTAGGCTTAAAATCTTACTGTGAGATTAGGTTCAACGTGCCCCATGAACACTATCTTCAAAGCTGCTGATATGTTACACCACTTTAATCATAAAGCAACTAAACACATAGAAGCGGTATGCTTTAAAGTGTTATCTACATATACGTGAATGTTTCTCTGAAGCTGTGTGCCTGTGAAGTATGAATGAACATTGAATGGGGTATTCTGCAGGAATTTGTCTTGAACTGTTCATTCCATGTCTTTCAAGAACATGCTCTAGCCCAGCCTGGTTGTCTCTTAAAACACTGCATCGTGCACAGGGGTTTCTGTGGGCTGGCAGCACTGGGAGGAGTGCCTTGAATTGCTCTAGCAGCTCCCCAGATAACTGGATTGGCATTGACAATATTTGTAACTGGAGCCCGTCTCTTTTCTTGTGTTGCCACAGTATATGACTAAGAAATAAGAGCCAAAACTGGAGAACACGTCAGGAAATTGCTGTTCTGTCCATCCAGTGGTTACATAGCTTGGAAGGTGCTTTTCTGGCACCTTCAATTTTCGTCATGTTCCAGCAATCCAGTAAAGTGGAGCATCTTGTGGGGAACAATAATATGTATATTGAAACTTGAGTATAATCTGTGTACATGTCATCTAAAGATTTCTTTAGATTTTTGGGAACTTGTTTATTTTGAATGTTGTTTGTGCTTTCTAACACACTGTATTATAAATAATAAACTTCTAAGTCTACCCTTTTTCACTTGTATAGCAAATACTGTTTCAAGCAGACGAAAAAATGTGCAGCATTTCATGTACTGTATAGCATAACTTGTAAAAGCTGTAATTTTATTCTCTAGTATAGAGAATCATTTTCCATACACTCGATTATTAATACTTTATAATAAATATAAAGCACTTAAAAACATACTGATATTCTTAAGTCTTTGTTATATCAGCAGGATAAAATAGATGCTCTTTCTGGCCTTAATCTAGGATGGAAATACTTTCTTGCTTACCTTGAACGGCAGACTAATTTAAGCTTTAAGCTCAATGCTGTGTGATACACCTTCTACTTAAATACATGTCTAGCACTTAGTGTGTAACTGAATACTAATAGAAAGTGTGGGGAAAAAAGGCAGTTAAAGCAAGTAATGAAGTAGACTGAAGATCAGTTTATAGACTTTAGAGGTGGGAGAAAGTTTTGGTTTAAAAAGTTACCAGCATGTATTGAGTTTTACTGGCACACCAGATGAAGTATTTGTAGTATGAGTAGCCAGTTAACTTCTCTAGGCTACTGAAGACTTCATTTAACAGGGTGCTATTGCACACAGTAAACCCCATGGGAATGGCAGTGGTAATGAAAGGGGTCGAAACAGTTTAGAATGATGCTTTGCAGCTAGCTGAAAAGGACTGATGTGTCGTAGATGTCTTGATTCTGTAGGAAGCCTTGTTTTGTATTCCAAGGGTAAGTTCAAGTTCTCAAGAAGCCCATGGAGACTGTCCCCCGACACATCTATTTGCATTTCATGCTACTCAGAACCAAAAAGGAGAGGAAACTCAGTCACAGTAGCACTAAGTGTAATAAAAGGTTGCATCTGAGGTGAAGCCCTTTCTTAGAGTTGAGATGGCTCTTGTTAAACAAATTCTGAGAGGGAATTAAGCTATGAAGTTCCCTGGAAAGACTGCTTCAGGTGGGTCCCAGAACTGCAGCTGTGCGTCAGCATTACTACTGATTTCTGAGGGGAGGGGAAGGAAAGGCCTTGAAGGAAAGCAAAGCATGCTCCATCTTGTGCCTTCTGTAATGTAAATTCGTTTTAAAGAGGGTGGGATTCCCCTAGGTGTTGTGTGGTAGGCTTAGTGGGGACACTAGTAAGTCAAAACTAATGAGCAGCGAGCAATGCTTAGTCTCTTCCTGGTATGATTTTTTTTTTTTTTTTTTTCTTAGATCTGCCTATGAAGGCAAGTTCTTTAAGTTTGCTTTGAGAACTTGCAGTAGACGAGCAGGAGCTGGAGCATGGTCTTCTCTTACTGATAGTCACCGAATGTTAAAGCTGATTTAGAAGCTGACCAAGCAGCTATTTAATTGTATTGACTCTTCTGTAATGGGATATTGTCTTGTGAAGCCATATTCATAAGACTTAGTATAAATGTACTTAAACGTTTCTTAGTTCTTTACCTTCAAAATAGTTATAGTCAGTCTGATTTGTTTTTCGTAAAGGAAGTTTAAAACTACTGATTAATCCTCCTTTCATTTGATTTGCAAATACAACTTGTGCTTGAGCTCCTTCTTGAAACTGCTGCGTTTCATTTGCACTTTGAGTTCTTGTCTCAGTGTCCTTATTGCCTCACAAGTCACTGGTGAAAGGACCTGCTGTTAACTGCTGAAAATGTGACTTTCAGTATGAGAGTCAAAAAAACAGACCCACAACCAAACAGCCTTTTACTTTTGAAGGGAACTGTCACTTGTGTAGCCAAACAGCTAGTCTCAGCTGCCACTCTGTGGTGATTTGGTGGGTAATGGGCATAGTCTAGTATGTACACCCATCACTCCTACAGCCATTTATATAAGATGAAAATGTGAATGCTTGGACTTGGGGAAAAATGTCCCCCTACACATCATTAAGGATCCAACCCTACAAAATTCAGCCTGTGCCGTCTTGGGGCCATACCAGATAGACCACCTTTAATCCCCCCCCAAAAAAAGGTATTTCTGGTCTGAACTGTATACAATTTATTCATAAATTAAACATCCTTCATAGAGGTGATGCCACTAAATAGAATGAGACTAGTATATTTGGGGATTTACTGTTCTCTTGATAATTGATTAGGGGGAAAGTTTATTTTCAGCCCTGCCCTCTGCTGCTGCTAGAAGGGCGAAGCTGTGATGCAGCAACTGCTCTCTTCAGGGAGAGACCCACCAAGAAGCAGCAGACACAGGTAGACCCCAATGCACAGATTAGGATGGAGCATCGAACTAGCATGGCTACACTGGCTTCTGTTCTGAGGTGTTTGTAGTTGAGTGCTCATTATTGGGAAATAATGTACTAGCATACCTGGTTAGACATTTAAAGTATTAGAGAAGAAGAGGGGGGAGGTGGGTTTTAGTTACCAGCAGGTGGGTGTTTTAGAGATTTGATTCTGGTGCAAGAGACTGAGCATCGAATGCTTCCCTTTTTGTGAAACTGTTATGGCCACAATCTATAGACACATCAGAGTTGTCTGCTTGGACAGACAATTCTATATGCCAGGAAAAAAGAAGAATGGAAGAAAAAACAAGGCAGGCCTGGTAGCTCAGTGCTTATGTGTCCTCAGCTAAGAGTGGAAGGGTGGGCAGGGTGCAAGCACACAGTTACTGCCTGAGCCAGAGCAAAGTCTGTCCCTTGCCTGTGCATGCTTGGTGCTTGCTGTCTGGGTGGCTTGTGTGTCAGGCAACACATTCTGCAAGGAGCAACGACAGTGAAAAGCAAGAGCAGCTTTTGCTGTGTGCAATGCAACTCTTGATCTTTCCACCAAACACAGAGTTATTTGCCATAGTGGGAAGGAGCTGAGATTACCAGTATTTTCACCAGCTAGTTTTTGAGAACCGTGTTGGTTTTCCACAGCTAGACTTCTTCACTTAAGGGTCAGAAGTGACCTTGGAAAATCTGTGTTCCCTAGCACTGAAGATGCTAACAGGAAAAATTCGCCATGGGTGTTTGGCATTCCTCTTTGAAGGGGCTTTGAGGCAGGACAGTGTTCTGAAAGCAATTATCTGAAAATGATCCTTTGCACATCAACTCCCTCCCTTTGTCTGTGTGTCTCAGGATCTGCTAATAGCAATAAGAATTTCTGCTTTTTCCTCACTATTAACTTGGCTGAAGTAGAACTACAGCTTTAAGCAGAATGATCTGGGTTTCACTCCTTCAGATAGATGTAATTATTTATGCTAGCTGATTATGGCTACGGAAACCCCTCAAGGGCGCTGGGGCTTGCAGCTGTGTTGTCAAGGGATGTAATTTGTCCTGCAGTTCACTTACTAGACATGATGATGGGAAGGAAAGAAGCTAGCTTAATTCTGCAAGAGCCTCCAAAACTGGGAACTAAAGTATGCATCCTCTGGCTTGCAAATGGAGAAGCAGAATGCAAATAAATTAATTCCCAGGATGAAGAAAATTGACAGTCCTTAGCCCAAGTGCCAGCACCTCTTGAGCTTACGTATTCTGCTTTCCAGCTGCAATGCTGTGGGTTCCTGAGGTTCAGCTGATAAGTGACACTGTGTTAAATCACAGTGACTGAAGCTGTTGACGCTTGAAGATTCCAGTTTGTCTTCTCTGCAGGCCACATCTTCAGCAAGTCATTGCAGCTTTTCAGGATTAGTAAAATCACAAGTGCAGCAGCCAGAAGTCAACAGATCCTACTGCTCTTTCTCCACCACGATTCATCTGTCCCAGTCAGATACAGCCAGCACAGAGAACTGCCAGCAGCTGCTAGGTGATACAGCAAAGCCCTGCGTTGTTTCAGTGGCTTACAGAAAATCAGGTGGGAGGACGAAGCACTGTTTGCAAAAACAATAAGGCTTTTTAAGAATCCAAATCCTCCCTTGAAAGATCCTTGAGGCAGCCTTGGGTGAGCTCCCTCAACATGCAGGCAGGATTGTCTCTGATGCCAGCCTGGGTCTGTGTGAAGCAGCAAATGGAGCATTTCGCTGGAGATGAATAAATAAACTGTAATGGTTCTGAACTGAAGTAAAATACAGCGTGCACTTACAGGGCCCTGACAGGCAGCAAAAAGGAGCTACTGTACTTGGTACCCAGGCAACAAAGCTGACCACTAGCAAACAGGCTACTTGTTTTTTCCTAATGTGAAATTCACTTTTTATGCAGCATTAACTACTGACTCAGCATTAAGTGCAATTGTATTATAATGTGCAAACACAGCTCTGTCTCTGTGTGTGTAGATGTGTATGTATACGATTTGTATTTACCAGTTTCATTAAACAGGGATCAGCCAATAGAGTCTGAATGCAGTCCAGTCTGCCTTTCATGAATACATTGAGCCCTGCCTTAGGAAACAGCACCCTGACCAGGAGTGGGTTTGAGCCCTGGAGTGGTGTAGCACTGAAGTGCTTGTCTGAGGAATGGTGCTAGAAAAGGCAGGAGGGTAAGCAGTGGTGATGGGATTTGTTACAGGTCACAGGCAGTCTCTGGCAGAGCCAGAAACAGCACACAACAGCTGAGTTCCAGCCCAGTGTGTTGTGTGCTGGACTAAATATCTCCTTAGAAAGCCTTACAAACACTGTGTCTGTAGACAGTCCTCGGGCATGTTACTTTTATTCATCGTTCCCTTCTTACAGAAATAAAACATGACTCAGGCATCAGCCATCCTTCCTAATTTTCAAAGCCCACAGCTTTCAGGTGCTGTAAAGTCAGGGCTGGCAACTGCTGCCGAAAGTGGCCTAGTGGCAGAGTTTATATGGCACACAGCAGAGCTCAGGAGCTCTGGCGTCCTGTGAGGGCTTCCTTGCAAAGCTCCCTGTTCCCACCAAGTCAGGAAAACAGTAGAGCCAAAAGGTACATCCTTGAACAGTGTCAAAATATTACCAGTTGCCTGTGTCCTGCCTTGGAGACAGAGACCTTCCCACCTAGCAGGACGCTGAACATCTGGTTGGGTAGAGCAAAAGCACTGCTTACAATCATCTCAAACATGTGCTGACCTCTGCTCTGGCATCTGCCACCCGGAAATGTGCACATGGGTTCTTCTCCCTGCCATTGTGCTTCCTCCTGCAGCCTGTGAGGATTTGTCTTAACTATATATACTGCAGGAAAGGGCATTGCAGCGTTTGTGTTAAAAACCCAAATCGTCCATGCTGAATAATCCCACCGAGCCCATGTTCTCTCTTCTTGCTGTGTCTCACTGAATCATGATACGCTGGAAGTCAGCAGAGGCTGTGGCCGTATGAGCCTTTTGCAGATACAAATAAAGAGAACAAGGAATGGAGAGGGAGAAGGAAGCCCGCTGTTATTACCCAACACAAAGACTATTAAATAATACAATAATTTCCTCAGGAAGAGATTATAGAGGATTGTGTGTAATGTCTCAGATCTGAAGGGATTAAAAATTCACCTTAGATTGAAAGTCTAATTAGAAGGCGACAGCTGTAAAGACAAATGGTTATTTCATAAATCCCTTGACAGAGTTGTTTGGAAAAATACTGGTTTCTCTTTAGGAATAAAATAAGTTAAACCATTCATTTACTTTGAATTATATTTTGGATAAAGACTCAAGACTAAAACTTCAGGTTTTTGAAATTCACTTCAAGATCTTTTTGTTCTAGTTTGAAAGTGTGAACAACCTAAAGTAAAAGGAAAGTTTTCCATAACATATTCCTTTGTTTTTCTTTCTGGCATCTCCCAACCAGTTTTGCATTTTTATATATTTTTTGCTAGGTTTATTTATAAATATGCAAGCTTTTATAAAATATTTATATAAATAGGTATTTGTATGCTTATAAAAGTACTGAGTAACTGACAGGTAACAATGTTTCCAGAGGAGCAGGTGGATCTCATGGTTATAGTCCTTACTACTGCTCAATTTAATCAAAAGAAAACAAAATATGAAATATTAAGTCATACGTAAGCAACAGTTTCCATGGCTGCTTGCTCCAGCTGTGTTATAAAAGAAACCACCATTTGTGTCACAATTTGTGTTCTCACTTCCCAAGACAGTAAAGAAGGCCCAAAAAGAGGAAGGGACAGAAAAGAAAGACAGAACTGGAGACATTGTAAATAGTAGTTGTACAAATGCCCCTGTTGCATAAGTCACTGGTTCTCACTGGGCATCCTGAGGGTCTTGCTCTGCCATGGTCCCTCTGTGCCACCGTAGGTTGATGCTCAGCACCAGACCAAGGTGTCATCACGGCAGTGTGGACCTTCCAGGGAAGGGGCTCCCCCATGTCCAGCTTGCATTTCTTCTGCTTTTGCCAGGCTGCTTCATGGCTTGCAGCCTCCCAGCCTTTGAGCTTTGCACTGTGCAACAGCCGACGACGAAAGAGAGTGGCTTCAAGTGAACCTGCGATGCTGGAGTGGGGAGTCCGAGCAAAGATCCTCTAGGCAGGAATGCCCTGAGGAAGGGGATGCCAGCATCCTCACTGTCTTCAGACACCCAAACTAGGTTTCTTGCTTTCACTTGCTGCTAGATGTGGTAATGCAGAATCCAGAGGAACGGACAAAAATATAGTCTCCCACTGAAATGTTTAACAGTTGCAAAGAGTTTATATTTCAGTCTTCCTGGTAATGTTCCCTTTTTATCTTCACACGTGGGAGAGACTTGAGCTTTCAGAGTTCAACTATGAGTTGAAGTCTCTGGGTATGGCTTTTTCAGTTGGACTCCACTCAGCTTCCAGTACGGGTCTGTACTGGGCAGCACACACATTTTAGCACCTCTGCCTTCAGCACAACAAGTTCTGAGGACCTCACACTCTTACTTATGTCAAGTCTATGTCATCTCTGAACTGTGCAATGTGCCAGAAATCTTCACACAGATTTGACAAAATCCGTAAGGTAATTACTTTCTGTTTTTACTGAATATTTTGCTCTAGGAGTAACCTTAGCCCCAGTGTACTTGTGCATCATGGATTCCTTCAGTGGTAGAACAGTGTAAACCTGGCAACATGCACACATTGAACTAGCTTTATTTTGGAAAGCTGCTAGTATTGCATCACCACATATTTTCTGGCAAAACGGAATGCTCTGCGAGTACAAGCTTGCTGACCTCTGAGTATAATGTGTTGATATATTGGGCTCAAGATACGTGTGTAAAGTAGCAAAGGCACTGGACAGAATATGTAGGAAACGTGGGCTTTAAAAGCCTATCTCCAGTGAGTCAACAGAGCCTAGAGATGATCCTGTGGAACTTCATATGCTTCCAGCTGAAGTGCCAGTGGATGCTGATGCTTAAAGAAGCTATTTTAGTAGCTGTAACTAGTTCTCACCTGAGGAAGCAGGACTCATGATCTAGTGAAGCTCTGTATTCCTGCTTCGTTTATCTCTTTGTTGTAGCTGGAGTTCAATGGGTCGATACCTTATTTACACTTTTTTTGTCCCAGAAACTGCAACATAGCTTTGCCTATCCTGACTCTGCTCCTTCCCCAGGGGATCATTTGGGTTTAAGCTCTGGCTACAGTTCCTGGCTGCTTTTGGGTCACTGGGAGTGAAATCAGTGGTTTTCCCTGCATCCTCCCTGAAGAACGATGGGTTAAGCCACGGGAGCAGGCAGTTCACATAAAGGCCACCTGCCCTTGGTGTAGGATTTCTAACCCCACTACAGAAGATGAGGATGTCACTCAGAAAGAGAAAGGTTATTTTTATAGTGCTTTCTCCTCAAGCCCTAGCGAAATTACAGATTCTCAGCTTAACCTTTACCTCTCACCAATACAGAGCAGAAGACTATATGCTGATCACTGCCCTTTTGATTAGTGCATCCGTGTTTTTATTACATCAGGGTTTCTATGAAGAATGCAGGCACTGACTAGTTAGTGAGACGCTGTTCAGCCCTGCCTCCTATTTCTAGGAGAAAGTTATTCAGATTGTCTGTTAAGGTGTAGAGAAAGGACTGCACAAGTTCTGGAAACAGATGAGAAAATACATAGAACATTTTTGTCCCAGTAACACAAATCTGGTCTTCATTCAGTTCCCATGTGCCTGGCGATGGCTGCAGACTTTGCTTTTGTTCGGTGCGAGTTTTTCTCTTCTGCTGCTGGAAACCCTGGGAACTTTCAGGGGATGGCACAGCTTGTTTGCAGAGTCGGTGCGATGTGTCCTGTGTACACACATACACACACATTAAAAAAACCCGTCTCCTTCCAGGCCATTTGGGTCCTAGATATTCTTTCCAGCAACTGATTTCAGCTTCAGTATTTGAAAGCAAATATTCCGTGCATGCAGTGGGAGTGACTGACCCGGAGGGCAGGCTGTTTGTGGGGCAGCTGATAAAGATGCTGGGCTGACAAGCGGAGACAATCAGCCCCCGGGGCAGTGTCCTTGCAATGCACACCACCGGTATGACTTCTGCGCTTCCAACTCTCACTGGCTCCCTTGTCCTTGGCCTTAAAATCAACGCAAACTCTGCCTTCCAGGGTTGCATCTTGGTTTCATTTGTTTAACGAAATGTAGCTAGCTGTCACTTGCACAAGGCCATCTGAACACCTGAATACGTAAAAAATAGAAACAAATTTGCTTGGGTATGCCTTGATTAAAAACTTCGTGAGTTTTTGTGAGTCCAGTTGCTTATTTTGGGGTTGACCTGAACCCTCCCTCCTGTGTGTAAAATTGTGGTGAGGGCAGATCTGAAAACCACCTGAACTTGAGACCTGCGCAGCAATCTCTGGATGCTGGCTAAGATGGGATGGTAAGAGGAATCCAGGTGAGAAGCCTCTTTGTGGGTAGTAAAGAGACCAAATCAAAGTCCTCATGGGATGGATACAGTCAGAATCCAGTCCTGTCCTCACTGCAGACCAGTAACTTGGGGGAGAAAAACAGCTTCAGGCGATGAAAGCAATACACAGGAGGGGTGTGAGTGGTCCCTGCTCACTGCTCTGCCAGGCAAGCTGGGACTGTGTGTATCCTGACGGCCTTTAACGTTAGCTCCATCTAAACCCCTGCTTTCTAAACTGCAGGGTAATTGTGTGTTTTACGGTTAATAATTAAGGCGTTCTTCTGGGAGCCGTGACTTTGCTTGGAGGCATTGCCTTGTTCATTAATACAGGTTTTAAACCAGATGTCAAGGACATTCTCTGGAAGGCACCCATTTAGTGTGGTTTTGATTCAAAGCCGTAAGTCTCTTTTTCTCTTACGGAAGGAATTCGTTCACTTCCCATGAGTGAGAACAGCAAGTCTGCAGACTGTGTGCTGAGGGTATTTTCTCAAAATCCCAGTCTTTTGCATCACTTAGGAAAATGGCCACATTAGAGACAGATCAGTACCACACAGGGCTCTGGGAGAGACTGGGATGGTGAGAGGGACCACCTCTGAAATGCCAGCCTTGAGCATCCCATGCAGAAATCCTTAAACAAAAAAAGCAAAAAGGTACCATTTGACCTTTAAACAACCCGGAGACTGGGATAAAAGAGCCTAATCTTGAGTAAACAAAGTGAATCTATTACATGAATTGGGCAACAAACAGTCCGGGGCATCAGCGGCGTAGTTATTTCTAAAAACGGAAGTAAAGGTCTTTATACAGCTGGCAGCATAAGGCTGTCTGGGATGCTGCTGGGGATTGCATTTCCACTGCAAACTAGTTTAACCAGTGTCCTGGTCACCAAGCCTCTTAAGCAATGTGGGAGTGTGGCAGATCAGCTCTAGGCTGAGCTGAATCTTGGAGCTGTTCCAGAGCAGGTCTAAAACACTCAGTTCTTGAGCAGACACTTTCAGCTGTGTGACGGGGAGCATGTTTTCCCATTTCATTCCTGGTTAGGGGGAACGGGTGAAGCCTTTCTCCTTGTTTTTAAAAACTGGGAGTTGTGCTGATAGGAAAGATGACCTGACTTTACAAAATATTGTAGAGGGAGGCCCTGGCCAGAAGCGAGCCAAAGCCACCATCTAATGAGTTTCCTTGGCACTCAGTGTGAAATTAAAGGGTGAATTTAGGACTAATCTTGGAGCAATTATGTCAAAATGGATGCTGGGAAGGTCAGAATGGAGTTAGAGACTGAGGTCTCCCTTTCCCAGAGGGAGTTCCCTAGGGAGGATTTGTTGGAAGGGGAAATCCAGAAGAAACTGGATTGTTCTGTCTGCTTGAAATCTTTCTGCTGCCCACGCTCTGGATGGTTGCTGTACTTCTAACCAGTGGTACAAACACAGAACCACTGTGTTTGGGTTTTTTAATTTTAATTTACAATGAAAGATTTATTATAGTTAAAAAGCTCGTGATACTATTGAGCGAATGCTCTGGAATATGTCCCACTGGCTAGTTCGTCTTTGAGATGCAGGGATTGGGTATTTGGACTAACTGCTCTCTCAAATCCTTTCACCCTCTAGGGCTAGAGGGGTTTCCTTCCCATCCACAGCTGTTCATATAGCATGAACCCTATGTACACCCAGGGCACGCTGCAGTCTGCACCAGCTGAATTTTGGATGCTCTTTATCACTGCCTCTTAATGCTCACTTAAATGTATTTTTCCAGCTGTCAGTCTTGCTTAACTAAAAAAAAAGTATTAGATTGCTGCCCTTGGAGATAAGACTCTGAGAAACATTTGCAGGCTTCTTTTGAGTGAAGAGAAGCTGACCATGCTTTAGGGTTGCTGAGCTGCTGGAGCAGGGGTAGGGAAGAGTAAATCCGTTGGGAGCCCCATGCCCAGCAGCCTACACTGTGTGCAGAAAAGGTGCAAGCTACCCCAAGGAGCTCTGCCCATGTAACCCAAACCTGTCCACTCCACAGGTGAGAAACTCAGTTGTCATTCAGTTCACAAAATTGGCTAAATTTTGTGCTTTTCCCCTCCATACTAACTCTGCCCATGAGGCTGCTGTGGCGAGAGCAGAGCTGCTGGCTTTGGCTCCTAGTGCTGTACTTGTCTGGACACCACACAGGGCTGTTCTGAAGCCAACACTCTGCTTTGAAGCTAGATGCTGGGTTACCTTCCTAGTGCATTGGGGCCGGAGCCCCAGTCAGCTCCACGGTATCTCTCTGGACCTCCCTTTATGGACTAGAATGTCTCCATACTATTCAAAAGACATTACAAAACCAGTCTGCAGATGTGTGGATGCCCAAACTTGGTACTGCAGCAAGGCTTGAGTTTTCTGGGGTGTAGTCAAGCTTTGGGAGAAATTAGGTGCCTTTAAGATGTCAGATTCGATCTTGAACTGCTGGGGCACCAAAAAGCACTCGGCAGGTTTAATTTTTTCTCTCGCTCTTGCCCAGATGTGTCTGGATAGCAAAACCATCCCTGTAGGACCAGGGCTGGCTCCAGGAGAGGGTGAAAGCAGGGTTCATTCCCAAGGCTCTTTGGGTCATGGGCTGAGAGAATCAGTGTCTTTATTTCTCTTCAAAGAACAAATGGAAGTCTGTGTTTGGTCGGATCACTGGTACCTGCAGGAGACCTCTCCCGATTCTCATTTGGCTTGCCATGACTTTTCCTTCTTTTGCTTACACCACTTCTTCCTCTCCCCACCTCATTGCACACACGTGCACCTTGTTTCCAGCGTAGTTTTTCCTGTCATGTTGTTACCCCCATTGTGACCATAGCAAGATATTGCTTGAGCCACAACTTGGATCGTGCATGCATTTGGGTCAGGAATTCCTCCCCGCTGGCCGGAGGTTGTGTTGTATTTGTTGTCTGACCTTCACCGTGCTCCCTGCAGCCAGAAAGTGCCAAGTAGAGGTGGCTGGAGAGGTGCCAGCAGTCACGGGGTGCTGGGCTTCCCCTGCGTCAGCCAGGAGAGGAAACTGCTGGGAGGGACCGCGAGATCCCAGCACCAGCTGGAACCCAAAGCCAGGCTCAGCTTGCAAGGCGATGCCTATGAGGCACCAGCAGATTCTCAGTAGGGAAAAGCTGAGCCTCACATCTCATCAGCTTTCACACTGGCAGGGTGAAGGGTCGACAGATAAAGCAGGGCGGATAAACAACATTGCCCTTTGGCCCCTGCACCAAATCCCAAAGGCGTAAGAAACCAGACTTCTGTTTCTCCAAAGGATGCAATTGCCTTTTATCTCCCCTCCAGTCTCCCAACCTCCTGTTTTTTTTTCAAAAAAACTCATTTTAACCAGGACTGCAAACATTAGACTACTACCAGGTAGTAATCTTCATCTTCTCATTTCTGCCACAACCAGGGGGTGGTGAGACAAGATGGTCTCCTAACAGGCTCCTAGGTGAGAAATGGCTTGCACAGGGTTCAGCTGCACTCCCACCTGGAGTAAAGCCTCTGTTTGGGACTAACGAATGAAACCAGAGCTCTGCAGGTTTAAATTCTCTTACTTATAACAGGCTTTCTGTGTGATTTCGGTCAATGTACCCTTATCTCCTGCATGAGATAACAGTCTCCTCCCAGCTAGTTTGTTGGAAAAGTGAAATCAGTCATGAAGCCACTTAGATTTGGTGATGAGAGCCTTGGAAAAGGAGATATGTGGTGTGTGGGAAGTGGATGCTTATCTAGAGCCAAGCAGACCTTGGAGGCTCAGGGGTCAGACTGATGCCGCTGTTCTGCTCTTGCAGGGACTGACTGCTCTTCCTTCAGATGGCCACCATCTCGGTGATGCTGCCATGGGCCCTGCGAGAGCTGACACAATGATACAAAGATGCCACCTGGTCCTCTGCAGTTTGTTTTTTTTAACACATCTTTGCATTTTATTTATGCGGGGTAAATACAGGGGAAGGAAGCACGATTTCTCACTGCTGGGTATTGGTACAACCTCCTGCTTTGCTTGCCTGGATGGGGGCCATGGACCGCCACCACCTGCTTTGCTTGCCTGGATGAGGGCTGTGGAGCACCACCACCCGATGGAGCTGCACGAGGACCATATGTGGCCCAAGCACACACTACTTCTCTTTTTGCAAGTGCAGAAAAATCCTGAAATACACGGAGGAGCTCCCAGAGGGATCATATTCCAGTGCAGAGCATGGGAGTGATGGACAGGGGTATGCAGCTGCATGTGGGCAGGCACTGCCAGGGGCACTTTCTGATTCCCTGCTTTTGACCTCCTAATGGATGCAATGGTTTAATCTTGCTCTGGGACTCCAGTTTGGGTGGGAAGTGTTACCCAGCATCAGGTCCTGTGTGCTGGAGGCAAGGTTTGGGCAAGATCTTCGGGATTTATGAAGGAGTGGGGCTCTGTTGTTGCTGCTGAGGAGGGCTGGCAGGGACACCAACTTCTGTCCAAGGACATTACGAACACTCCAGACAAGGGATTGTTCTTATCAGGACTGCTTTTGGCTGTGCTGGATTATAAACGATCACGTGCTTATTTCTTCCAGAGAAGCCACGCCTACTGGTTTTACTAGCAGCAGGCACTAGATTGCAAGGAGGGAAGGAAGGAGGGGGACAGACAGGGGGGCTGTTTTGCCTCACCAGCAAACATGTTTGCACCAGACCATCACCACGATAACACTCAATCACTAGGATTAGCATCATCCCAGTCAACAGCGAGGGAGAGGCACCATCCAGACCTGGCTCAGCCCTTGGGAGGTTTGAACTGCTCCTGAAGATGATGCCCACCCCTGCCAAGGGGAATAGCTGGGGGTCTGGAAACAGCGTGAGTCTCAACATTCTTGGCTCCTTCCCGTGACAGCCCGGCACAAATTGACACTTCCAAGATCCTCAGTCCCACCCCCAGCAGCTGCCACTGTCCCCAAGGATGCAGCTGCAGAGGCCAGGAGGGGGGGACCACAGGAGGGCCGGCCGGGGGGGTGCAGGCAGCAACTGCTACCGCCAGACTGGCTGCTGCAAGCAGGGGAGCAAAGGCTTGCTTTTGGGCGAGCTTTTGGGTGGCTTTTGTTCACCCAAAGGGCCCATATGGTGTGCAAGGAGCACAGTCGGGAACAACTCTGGGGTCTTGGTGGGGCCACACAAAAGGGCTGGCTAAGGTCCAGCAGAGCAAGGAACGTGGGAATGGCAGGAGAGATGCCCAGGCTTCATGCACAGTGCACGCTCGGGGCAGGTCCCTTTTGTCTCTTGCTTTCAACTGGGGAGACATGTCTGGGGAGTGGGACTCGCACTGCCTGGAGACTGGGCTGGGAAGGGGAGCGGTGGGCACACACTCCCTCCCTTGCTGCAGAAAGCAGGTGCTTAGAGAGGAGGAGGGAGGGGAGTGTGGACATGGGAGGTTCGGCAGGCACCAAAGCAGCTAGGAGATCCTGGAGAGGAGACATGTGGCACGTGTGGGCAGATTACGGAGATAAGCCAATCAGGGGCTGCTCAGCCCTGCATACATGTGCCATGGGCTGGCTGCGAGCACCTCTGAAATTATTTTTGCCTGGCCAGTAGCTGAAGGAAGGTGCTGTTCAATGGTGGCAAACCTGTGATCATCCGAATTTTTGCTCCCACCAGCCAGGCCCTGGTTGCAGACTCTCCTGGCTGGCAAGATTTGGATGCCAGGCAGTGGCGCAGTCTGACTGCCTTCAGAGTCCTTCCCACCAGCTGAATAGCAGCATAGCACTGGAAAACATGGCTTCGGGGACTTGAGACTAAATGCTGAACTGGCCGGGTGCCAGAGTTTGTCTCCAGAGCTGTTGTCTGCGTTCTGTCGTAGTCTGGGGAGGTCTAACCTGTCAGGCTCTGAGTGTAGACCAAATGGGACCCGAGTACTTTGGTGTCTGGGTGTGCTTGAACTGGACGTGTTGCTTGAAGTCCATTTACATGGTGTTTTGCTAGCGTTACCCAAACATTAACTAAAAAGAAGGTGCCTTCAGACCTGTTTATAACAGAAAAGCAAAGTGCGTGACACCGTTGTCCAGCAGGCACTACAGGAGCTACGCATGGCAGGGAGGAGTACATCTAATTCCCCATCTGCCCCCTCCCACTCCACCATGTAAGCAAGCTGCAGCTCTGTGCCTGCAACCACGTGCCTGCTGTGGCTGTCCTCAAGAGCAGCCTGCTCTGGGCTCGTAGAGAGAAATCCCCCTTCTTCAGCCCCTCCATCCCAGCCATGTGTAGTGGAAAGCTTATCTTTGTTGCAGTGTGTGATGCCTGTGGGGAGAAATCACAGTGATGCTGGCGACTGCTGCTGGTCTCAGGCTGAACTTGCACCAGGCCCTCTGGGCTGGATCCTGTACTGCACTAAACCCACCTGGCTCCAGCAAAGCATCTGCGCACTGATCTGATGCAAATCTGCTGGTACCTGCATGAGAGCCTGGCACTACAAAACAGGGAGAGGAGCTCAGAAGGGTAAGCACAAACCCTGGAAAAAACAAGGAATAACCCGAGGTAACTAAGACCTCTCACTCAAGCCTCCCAGATCCAATGCAAGAGCCTCTGCTTTTCTGTCCCGTAGTGGTGCTGCCTTCAGGCTGCTCCCAGTTTCTGGGGACTCTCCAGTGGGTCATCGAAACTTTTTCTGCTACTGCAGTAGGCCATTCTGCTTTACAATCTCAAGAACACCACCACCTGTAGTTACTATAGGCAGGCAGGAGAAACTGTGTAAGGGCTTGAGCCTGCAGTTATCTTTCAGAGCTATCCCAGGCACACCCAAACCAGTCGAACATGACCAACAACCAGGGCAAGCAATTGCATGGAAATTAATCTCCGATTCATGTTAATAGCTCCAAACCTAAAGTTGCTGGAGGCTAATTAGAGAAGCTTTGAGAGTTTGAGGAGTAAAATTATCTTAATAGTTTAACTGCATAAACACACTCACTCATTATATTGAGTGTGGAATAACTGTCTCCCGAGCAGCGTGTAGACCTGTAAGCCAGAGGCTGGCTGCTCCTCCACACGTTTGCGTTGAGATGCAGAAATCTGCATAACAAGGAAATGAAGGCTATGGCTCTGTGGTTTGTTAGCACTTTGCTCTAGTGATATTTTTCTGGTAGGGTTTGCAGAGCTATTTGCTCATCTTTCTGTACATATTTATTTATTTATTTAAATATTTTGTACTTACTTGTTTATTAATATATATTATAATATACGTATTTGTAGCTAAATACTATATATTTATTTATAAGCCACCTTTTTCTTCCTCAACTCAGCATTGCTTGGCTCCATCTGGAGTCAGACCATGCACTCTCATGTAAAGGCAGCATAGCAAAGGGCCTGATGGACTTCAAGCGAAATTCAATATACAGTGCTTGGGAGAGGAACACTGTCCACTGTAGAAGACAGGAGTAAGTGGTGCATCCCCAGAGAGGCCAGAGAAAGCCTCTGCCCCAGTCACAGTAGTAGTCAGGGTGACAGGCAACCTGTGTCAAGAAAAGGATGCTGCTGCTGCTCTGTCAGGACAACTTTGGAGATCAAAGCCTAGAAAGGCTGAAGATGGACGTGGATGAAAGGCAGGAGACCGCCAAAGCCAATCAAATCACACTTGGCCTCTGCAGGGAGCGGAGGACAGAGGATGACAAAACCAGTGACTCCTTTCTCCTATGTCCCTGCAGCTCTACGATGCTGTTTACCTGGAGAGCTCCCACCACCCAGGACCCACCATCCTGTCCACCTCCTGCAAGCACTCCTGAGTCATCATCCACTCCTACTGCCCCACCTGGGCTTTGTACCTCGGGTAGTTGAATACTGGCCTCTCTGGGACACCTTGTATCAACTCGAACATCGCCACCAGCTTGCAGTGCATCACAGCCTTCCTCCTCCAGGATTCACCCTTCCTGCCTTCACAGGACCAGGAAGACAGATCTGTGTTGCACTCCGGACATTTTCTAGGCCAAGCAAACATGAGAGGAATTGTGTAAAGGTGGGGATGGCTGCAGGAGCATCCATTTCAACACCAGCACCTCCTCCTCCTTTCCCTTTTCTACTGGCCTCCTTTCACATGCTTCCCACACCAATGTAAGCCTTGGTGACCTTAAATAACTTTTTTTTTTTTTTTTGGTCATACTTTACACAAAACCCATCTACGCATTTGACAGCTTTCTCAGGACGTGAGACCTTACATGTCTTGTGACTGGGCAGGGGGGCAGGATTTTTAAGCAGTGCCACTAAGAGAAAATGTGAAACAAGGAAAAAGGGGACTTCCAACCTACACCTGCCTGTGGGCGAGGCAGAGAATGGCTCTTATGTGAGGGAATTTGCCACTTTGAAATTCTGGGAAATCAGTCAGAAGACATGCTGGGAGTATAGAAAATGACAAACTTATCAGACCAGGACAGGGTTACAGGCAAAAGGAAATTTTAAGCTGTGAAAAATCTTCTTTTTTCTTAATTTATTTTCCCCTATGACATGCATTGAACATCCCCCAGGAATTCCTGAAAGCCAAAATACATCAAGATTCAGAAAAAGACTAAATGGATATGGACAGCAAGAATATCCAAATCATTAGAATTTGGGGCGGTGAAAATGTCAGCATGTATATTAAACTCCCTGCTTCAGAGTGCAGGAAACACTTCATTCATTAGATCCAGCTGGAGTGGGGAGGAGGAGGCTGAGGAGGCAGCTCCACCTCCAGCCCTTCTTCAGCCTCCATCAGAGGTTTCTGCAGCAGAAGGGTGATGTGTCTTGCTTTGTTGTTCCCTGTGTTTGGACATGGAGCCCTGCAGCTGTGGTCAGCTTGGCAGTGCTGTCGGGTGCTTGTCCTTCCAATGCGGCAGACGCCCTCCTGGGTGCAGGCAGCAGCATACTCCTCTGGAGGGAGATGTCTCTTCTCAGGCAGCACAAGAAGTTGCTTCTCCACGGAGGTCAGAGACAACACATCAGCCTCGTGCCTGCCGTATGGGGAGAGGTGTCCCTGTTCAGTTTTGGGATGGCTGTACTGCTAGTGAAAGCCTCGGGCTGGCGTCTCGGAGTAGACATGGGTGGTACTTTCCCATTAGCAACCTGTTCTGTGCAAGCACAGTGGTGCTCACGCCAAGACAGTTTCACTCCAACAGCCCCAGGACCTCTGTTTTCACTCTTTCTGTAACAAACTTGGAAGTCCTAATAAGCCACGCCTGGAAGGCTACTAGCAAAAAAATGGTGATAGCTTTCTGAGCCACCAGTGCTGGTGCTGGAGAGGCTCTCAATACAAATTCAAGCTCCCAGCTACATTTGTCGTTTGAGCTTAGACAAATCAACTAACCTTTTAGTGCTTTTCTATCTTATAAATAGGATCATTGACTCCTCTTCCTTCCAATCCCTTTTTCCTCTTGTCTATTCATAGTGAGCACTTCAGGGCAGGCTCTATTTCCTTCCGTAGGTACAAACCTTCTCCACCTCAAGGCACTGTGAAACCCTGTTGCTATCGTAAAGACGACAAAGGATCAGCAAAGATGAAAAACTCTTTCCCTACCAGAAGCAGCAGCGAGGAGTGGGAGAAAGCCAAAAGATTGTTACCTCTGTTCGTGTCTTAGGGAGCAAGAATTTCAGGTTCTGACTCCTGTTTTTTCAGATCTACCCACTGTGAGCACTGCCTTGTCTTGTCTTCATGAAAGAAAACCTGGCCAGATTCACCACGTGCAACTGTTTCAGAAGACCTCCTCTCTAAATGAGCAGAGGATGCCATTTAGCTACAGGCTGCTGGATGGACTTTATCATGAAGTCCCAGTGGTCAGCTGCTTCGCACACTCTTCCCCAGGGTGGCCCGTCCAGTGAGATGCCTGGGGTCTGAGTCCATAAATGGAGACCAGGACCTTGCAGTCCCACACTGGAGGCTCAGGTATGTGGAAGAAGAAAGTCTCGTTGAAGATAACAAGTGGTTGTGTGGGCCCGTGGCCTGGACTTCTGGTGTTTTTTGTCCGTGGCATCTGCAGGAAACATCTATCCTTGTGTATACATCTAGGATGGGGAAGAGAAAGGAGAAATGAAACGTTGGGGTATGTATCTCTGTACCAGAGCTGGGCATTTCAAATATAGGCATAATATTGCATAAGGTAGTCATGCTGGAAAAGGGCTGTGTGTTGATTAGAGCTGAATATTGCACCTGTTCAGCCCTGATCCCACACATCTCAAAGCTAGTAACAAAGTTTGTGCTGGCTTCAGTACTGGTGGAAATCAGACCACTTGGCCAAGGCAATTGTATCTTGGTAGGTACATAGCTAGTAGGACCTAGCAGGACCTCACCATCCTATAATAGTAGATCATGATCTAACAAAGACTACCTCAGAGTAGTCTCTGTAGTTGTGGAACAAGCTCTGAAGTTAGTAGAAAGAGGGTGATTTACTTCTATTAGCCCTGTAAGTGCCAACACCTGCAGCCAAGCTCAGAAAGAAATGAGAGGAGCCTTTGCAATTGCTTTGCCTGTATTTAATCCCTGAAATGGAAAATAGTGGCTTTAGAGGTACAGATGCGAAGATCTTTTGAGCATTTAAGGCTGCGGGAAGAGTTCAGCCCAGAAGATATCAGTTCAAGAATTCAGTCTGCTGTGCTTCTCCCAGTGCCAAGGGGAAACTTTGGACATACAACTAAGAGGGACAGCATGACAAAGTGAGGCAAGCGAAAGGGTTGCCTACCTTGTCACTGTTTACATGTGGAGCACTACAGAAGGAAAATGGCTGGATCGTCCCCTTCCTCCATCCCTCCAACTAGCTGGATGGCGCAGGGGAGAAACCCACATAAGGCAAGGGCCCAAAATCTGAAGCTTTGTCATGTTGTACATCAAATATTGGGTTACAGGAGAAAAAGGTGGCTCTACCTCATCCTTCTCAAGGTAGGGAGCTGTCTACATCTAATCTGCAATGCAGAGCATCTCTAAGGCTGCTCTCAAGCGCCCGTGACCTCAGAGGCCCACCTCATCAGTGGTGACTGAAGGGCGATAGTGATGCTTTGGTTATATGTCCGAGGAGCACTGTAGCATCTCTGCAGTGCTCCCGCCCCAGGGTATCCTTAAGAGGAAAAACAAATTGGCTCTATACTGAGGGCAGCAGGACTGTGATGAAGTTTGGCCTTCAGGTCTCTGCAGACAGAGAAATGGGATTCAAGTCCAGTAACAGAGGGGAGAGGAGTGGAAGGCATTGACTGAGAGAAGTAGCTGGCCGTTTCATTAGTATGATGAGCTAACAAAAGCAGCTCCCATGCCAAAACTCATGGGATCTAACATCAGATAGCCACCTTGCTGAATTCAGCTGGGGGGCTGCGCATCAGCTCACGACAGTGCAGCAGCTTTCTTACGAGCAGCAGGTGGAGGCAGGAAGGTCAATGCTACCAAGGGAAGGTGGTTCTTTGCAGAAGTGGTGTGGAAGCCCCTGCCGCAGGGCCCTGTCAATGCTAACGTTAGCGTGGACTCAAGGGGAGACTGAAGGAGTGCAAGGAGGAGAAATCCATTGAGGATTTCTAAATACACAGAAGCCAACTCTAAGCCATCAATCAGAAGTGACAGAGTGAGTACAGAGGGGGAATATCTTCTTTCCATACTATTTTCCTCTCTGTTAGAGACAGTCACTAGGCTAGACAGACTTGTGGTCTGGTTCAGCAGCGCTTCTTGAGGTGTGATGGACATGCCAGGGAAGGGATGACTGTACTGACATGCAGCTCCCTGGCCACTTTGTGGGCACACAGGGCAAGCCCATGTGATAGAGTCATCACCTTTCTAATCTTCTGCAGCTCTTCACAGAAAACCAAGCTTTGGGAGGCCTTTAGCTAGCTGAGGGCGACCCTGACTTTCCTCAGCGCAAAGTTTCTGGAGTATTTGTTGAACCTGTGGGAGAGGGAAAAAGCATGTCCATTGGGCTGAGGTGCAGGATGGAGCTGTGCCACAAGTGCATCCACATGGTCCACAGCTGAACCTCATTCAAGGGGAGCCACCTGACTTTAGGGCCTGTTTTCTTGTGTTTCCATTGTCACCCATGGGCTTCTGGGGGAGACGGGATTGGCCTGTCATGACAGCAAAGAAGGCCCATGCCAAGGAGTAAAATTCAGATGCTTTCTTTCAGCGATATCACCTGAAAAAACTCTTCTGCTGTGCTTCCACCTCTGCTAATGTCCTACTGCTCTTGGCCATCTGCCTACTGGAACATCAAGAGGCAGTACCTCATCCTGTCCCCTTTCCCAGACCAGCCTGAACAGGCTATGTGAAGGCCGTGGCTGCTCTGATCTTGCTGAGTCCTGCCCTTCCTCCATGCAAGGTTTGCTCCCTGCCAGGGCTGGCTGGAGGAGTGGACAGGTGCTGGAATCCCCTTGCACAAGGGCGTGTTCTCTGCCAGCTGCCCACACTTTCTTCATGGCAGCTTGGGGCCATCACTGCAAGTGCTCACACACAGCTTCAGTCCCCTCTTCATGTCCCCCACCTCCACAACTGTTTCTCCAGCATGTGGCCATTTCCCACATCTGGTCTAAGCTCCCTGGCTTTGCTGCTTGCTACCACAGAAAAACTTAATGGGCAAATCAAAGGGGCTTTGAAGCAATGTGCAACTAGACATTTGTCAAGGAACTTGAGATCTGTAGCAACATGTAGGACTCACTACTCAGGCTCAGACCTACATGCCATCTAGTCCACTGATGTCTTTTGAAATAGCAATTGCTGGCTGCTCCTGGGAGGAAGCAAAACCTGCCAGAGTCCATTAAAGGATTATGTGCCCCTGGGAAAGCCATCTACCGATGGTTGGTTACAACTCTAGCTAACACCTCAAGGCCTGTGAGTTTGTACCAGCTCTGCTGGTACTTACTGCTTGCTCATAGTGTCTGCAGATCATTTGCAGGGAATAGCTGGTTGGAAAACGACCTGTCTGCTGTGGATTTCACCAGTAATGTCTTCACTGCTGTCCACTCAGCACGCATTTCAAATTTAAAAAAAAAAAAAAGCTTTCAAAAGAGGCTAACAGTAGTTGTAGGCTACTTCTGCTCACCACGCTATTTCCATTAGAGCTTGCTCTGCTCTCGCTGCACTATATGATATCTCTCAGCTCACTCACTGCAGCACCATGCACTTACACCAGGCCTTAGCTTCTGCACCGCATCCTGCTGCAAGACTTTTCATCCAACCACATTTCCACAGGGAATGCCTGTGGCAAAGCATGGGGGAAGACAGACCACCAGGAAACACAAATTTCAGGGAAATCAAATTCCCCCCTATATCAATACTGTGGAGCCCAGAAACAAAATGCCAAAGAAATAAGTAGGGCGCTGCTTTGGAAGCTAAAGTGTTGTAGGGGTCCTAGGCTTTCTGACCCTGCTGACTGCTGCTGCTAGTAATTGGCAATCTTGGTCTTATTCATGTTGTCAAAGGGCCAACATCCTAGTTGGCTGTACTCTGAGAAGACGTGGTGACTAACCCCCTCTGTGTTCCTCAGAGGGGTAAGAGAAGGAGACATCTCCAGAAACCATAACACATTTGTTCTCTGGTCAAGGCACCCTTCTTTATGTCTACTGAGCTAGCACTCTGTCTCACCTCCAGCTTCGGGGCATTCTCAACCCTGGCATCCTGCAGGGAGCAGACAAAGCGGTCCCCAAAGGCTGACCTGCTTCACCACCTCACTTTGCCACTCCTGGAGCATGCAATGGAGCCCAGTGATGTGGGCTGGAACCTGCCTCAGCAGTTGGACCTGGACTGCAGACTCAGCACACCTGTATCTAGGCAGCCCTTGGGCCTCCAGGCCAGTCAAAAGCAGCTCACATCACTCTCTGTAGCAGAGAAGGGAGAACTTTAGCGTGCCCTGGGAGTGGGGTACGAGCCACAGATTGCTGCTCATGAGGTCCTTGGTCCTGCTGGAGGAGGAGATCAGGCAGGTGTATGGCTCATTCAGCTCAGTTTGTAACACCTCCACCTGAGGAAAATGAGGACAAGAGGAAAAGAGAGATATGGGTCTTTTATAGTCTGGTAGTGTTGAACTTTCCTCCTGTTCTTACAATGGTAGGAAGTGAAGAAGGTGTGTTCAGACCTGATGCCTTTGCAGTAGAGCCAGGGGACCCATGAGGGCTTTTGTGGTACCGCCGGTGCCCCGCGTGCTCCCCTCTCCCGGCAGCTCCGCTCTCTGGCAAGCATCCAGTCCTAGTTCGGACCGTGGGGAAGAAAGAGCTGGAAAGAGCCTGGCCTCACTCAGAGCCACGTGTAAGCCCAGGCTGGATAGTGAACAAAAGGCACAGCAGAGCCCAGCAGCTGGGCTGCAACAGGGAGAGCAAGCACACCAAAGCAGCTGCTTTCCTCATCGCCAGGCATGCAGGATGGGCTCTCTTTCAGCCTTTTTTTTTGTCCCTTCTTGCCATGCTTTTCTTTCTGGTGTTAGCTCTTCTCTTAATCAGAGAGCAGCAGCTGCAACCCTCTGATAGCCATTTTGTACTGAGCAGCTGCTGGTGGTATTTTGGTGCTGGCCCCCCTCTCCTGTTGCAAGCGGGCTCTCCCCCCCAGGCATGGCATTGTACAGCACAGCTTCATGCCTGGGCTTCCTCCTCTCGCAGTGAGCCCTGGCCAGCTGTGGGAAGGTCACCAGGAACTCAAGGAATTAATTTTACTGGAAACCACATCCAGTAACAGAGACACAGGCTGGAGGTGGAGAAGCAATTGGGTCTCTTCAGTAATGGGGGGGGGAGAGGGGATGGGAAAGGTTTGCAATTTCTTCTTTTTCAGTAAAAATTTAAGAGATGGATAAAGGAGAAGCAAATAGAAGTCAAACTTCTGATCAAGCGAGAGAAGAGATTTTTTGCAGCAGTTTCCCCAGGAATTGTTCTGCCAGTGTTTTCAGCTCTCTTAGCAACAGACTTCATAAGCTCTGCAGCTCTCCTTGACACACCTGGAAACAGGAGCAAAGGTGTCTGTCACACACTGTGATGCCTATATCTGCTGTGTTTTCTTGTGGCCTGAAGGGACAAAGCATCCCAGCAGCCCTAATTATAAAATGTCAAAATGTGAATTTGCCACCTAGAACTTACCCAGGCTACTTCTAGTACCGTCTGGGGGCGCTGAGGGGCAACGGAGGGTGGGAACTGAGTGCACAGGTGCTGTGAGTGGGCTGCAATACCTGTAAAATCACGGCAGCAGGGCTGGATGCTGACCTGCTGCATCAGTGCTTTGCTCCTCCAATCCCCGTCCTGTGGCTCTGTGACTGCCTAGTCCTGCCAGGGAGACAGGGACAAGTGGGTGTCTGGCCCTGGTGCACACATGGCCCTGTTACCACACGTGAAGAGTTTCTGTTTAAGTGGAAGAGCAATATTTTACAACATATAGATACAAGTGGAAGAACAATGTTTTATTTTGTATAGAATGTATTCTATTCTATTCTATTCTATTCTATTCTATTCTATTCTATTCTATTCTACTTTGCTTCTCCCTCTATTCCTTTCAGCCAGAAAGTCTCTCTCTTTGTATGTCTTCTTGCCACAGTTTTTTGGGTCTTGTTTTCTGTCAATCAGTCCATTGCTTGACCCTGTGGGGTTTCTGAAAATGAGGACGTCTCTTGACTGTGCCCTAGCATCAGTGTACTTGCCTCGGTATGTGCGTTGCTCTGCTTAGCAGTGTCCTGCAGAAAAGGTGCTGTTTTCTTCCCCCAAATACCATTTTCTGCCCTTATCCTAACCCAGGCTTCACTGTGGCATCTCATCTCTGTGGGAATAAAGAAAAGCTGAGTAAGTGCCATCCACCATGGAGATTATGATATTTGGAAATGATGATGAGAGTCTTCGAGTTGGATTTTTATTTGGTAGCTTGTGAAAGCCTTTTAGAGACCCCAGCATTTAAAAACTAAGAATCCTGTCTATGGAAGGCAAAACGTTTAGATAGGGTACCTCAAATACTAGTGCAGCGGATGAAGACATTGCTGTCACACAGTCTTACAATTACATTTGCTTTAGTTCATGCATAGCCCTGTCCTGGAGGGAAGGGTTAGTCCAGCTGGGAAAGATCCCAGTTCAGTGGGAAGTGCTTCTTCCCCTAACACCTGGGGCATGAGTAGGAGGACAGTGGATACTATGGCCTCGCTCAACCTCTCTTCTTGCAGTGACAGTGTCACCAGCAAGACTTTGTTAGTGGGACCTGCTGAAGAATTCAGTGTTAGCATCGCCATCATGCAGGTGCTGGCACTGACCACCTGGTGTGAATATTGTATGGTTTAGACTTTCTGGGACATTGCAAACCTCCTTACAATAAAAATGCCTCTTGGATCAGCCTAGCACGCTATGCTCAGATGGCACTTGGGCCTCATGCTTCCGGACAAGAGAAGTGGGGAAAGCCGTGGTCACAGCTTATGACCTTGCACAGCTGAGAAGGGAAAGGGAGGAAGACACAGGTGGGAGAAAGAATTTTTTTTTTTTTTTTTGTAAAAGCCATCAAAGCAGAGTGG
>Ga0065711_1031505_pt1 | contig 29483 bp, 23 predicted proteins | sample Hoacrofraction12_FD_59098 | JGI IMG/M metagenome (GOLD analysis project Ga0065711, IMG submission 59098) | Hoatzin crop microbial communities from Cojedes, Venezuela - Epithelial fraction 12 v2 (version 2) | ecosystem: Host-associated > Birds > Digestive system > Esophagus > Crop | place... | reverse complement strand
CTACTCTACTTTTTCATTTTCTGTTTTTGTTGGGTTTTTTTTGTTTGTGTGTTTTTTGTTATAGAACACAGTCAATTTTTCTTCTTGGGACTTCTTTGTTTTCCCTTAAAAAGCCCATACAAGGAAAAAAGCTTTCTTCTTTGTTACTTTAACAATAAAACCCCAGATTCTTTCCTTCTTCCTTGTGGTTTATAGACTGCTACTCAAAATATGCCTCCACGTTCTCCAGAAGGGCTGAAGGATTACCAGGGTAAGCATGGCATACCTCAGAGGGATCTGGTTTTCAGAAACCAAGTCTTGAAAATTCAAACCCCTTGACACGTGTCCAGTTAACACCCGGAGATTGTAGCACTCTGCTCTACTTGCTCTAGATCTCAGAAGCTTTTTCCTAAATCTCTGGATTGTTGCTAGCAGAGCTTAAAAATACCTCAATAGACCAAAAGTAGCTGTTATGGTAACTTTAAAGAAAAGCTTCCGAGAGGAAAAAATCATCTTACAGCTAGCCAGTTTCATCTGGAAGACACTTGGTTCTTTAAATGAAAAAACAAGCAATGTGATAAATCTGTCAGTTCATGAAAACATTTCCTCAGAAAGAAAATGCATAATTGAACTAATAAAAAGCAGTTTGATCTCCCTGCCTAAGGTGCCCCCTGCCCGCTGCTGGTTTTGACAGAGCTGTCGCCCAACGCATCCATTACGTGACTCACTCACTGTAAACAAGTGGCATTTTCCCTTTTAACTCTCTCCCGACTCCTCCAAACCCCTCCCAGTTAATTTGGGAGCACCAACGGAAATCAGAACTGCAATTACGGAGCAGACTCCGTGACCGAGCCCTGCGACGTGCAGCGCCAGACAAGCCTGACGCAGCCATTTATTTATAGCTGCTGCTGCATCCCGCAGCGCTCTCCCGCGCCGGGGACGCTGCTGGGAGGGCAGCCAGCGGCTCCCAGACGCACGCATGGTGCGGTACGGGCAACGCAGCCTGGTTCGAAGACTGACACGCCTGTCTAGCAGCCTGACAGCTATGTTCACACAAGAAAAGCCCTTTCGAGATCACTGCGGCAACTGATAATGGGTGACGTGGAAATGCTGATCAAAACCAGACAGAAGACGGATTCCTCAGTCAAAAGTATCTCAAGTATGGCCGGTACAATGGAAGACCAGTATTTCTGGAAAGTTGGCATAACACAGTTGCATATGAGAGATGTCAAACCTCAAATGCCACTGTTTAAAAAAAGAATCTATTTGCTTTACTGCTGTGGTCCTCCAGGCAACCACCAGACCACCAGTATACAATAGGTCCTGTATCCAGGGACATCAAACTAAGCAAGGACTCATTTGTACACAGGGCCCAGACAAATTTTCTTGCTTGGATTCAGTTGTGCCAAGCAAAGAGGTTTCTGCCCCGCAACAGCTGCTTACTGCTCCCTCATGGCTTCAGGCAAAGCCACTTCAACAGTTTACATATTCAGTCTTGCTAGTCCATTTGACTTCCTCTGCAAAGAAGGAGGACAGCTGACACCAACACCAACGGTCTATGCACACACAGTGACTTCCAGCAGAAAGAAGAGACAAGCAGGTATGTTGACAGACCTAGAATTACGAGAGGAGACCTGTCCACAGCCTGACAAGAAACAAACCAAGATACCATGCCCTGCACCTTGGGATCTTCTAGAGAGAAGGTTCCACCAGCACAGCCTAGCCCAGGCTGTTAAAGCTTCACGAAAACCTTCAAGTCTGAACAAGCTCATGTTCAGATATGAAGGAGAGGGACGGCACACAAACAACAGGAGAGTGCCTCTCTTTCTACCTCCACACCTGGCTTCGATTTGAACACCAAGGAAAACTCAATCCATTTTCAACATGTGGGTCAATACGTAAAGCCCCACCTCACCTGGCTATTTCTGCTATCTCTGCTGTTTGCGCCATGAAGTTGTAGGCGTCAGGGTGGTCATCAAAATCTTCATCGTCATCCGTTTCTCTGCCATTGTGCTTCTGCTTGCTCAGCCCAGAGCCACGTATCCTCGGTGTTTGTGTGGCTGTTGAAGTATGGGAGCGTTTGTGTTTAGGGGAGCTGTGATTTGAGCCATATTCTTCCTCCGAAGTAGAAGTGTAATCTGAACCCTGTGGTCTCCGCCTTGATGCTTATAAAAAATGAATTGGCTTCAGATCAAGGAAAGTAGTAAAGAATAACTACAAAAGGACAAAAGGGTAGCACAAAACTAGCCCAAGAACACAAGGAAAGGAGAGTTTCTGTGCAGATTTTTACTTAAACAGCACATTCTCAGAGCTTATTTCAAATTTGAGAGCTTCTACAGCTCACATTCACTATACAAATTTGGAGTGGGAAATTCCAATGGAAAAGCAAAATGACTGTGTTAACAACTCCAATCTAGTAAATTATTACCACAGACTTGGCTTTCCATGCACAGAAGCTCTGTGTATTAAGTAGCACACGTTTCAGACTCCTCATAGTGCCACAGAAGTCCTTTTCTTAAAAGAGCCCAATTTTCAAGCCTGCAGACACCTTACCAATTAGCTGCAAATAAAAGCAAAAGGGTTTTTTTTGAGTGAAGAACATACTACTGTGCTTGGTGTTATTTGCAAGAGTCCACGCCCCCACATTCACCTCCTGCCTCGCCAGTCACCATTAATGACACGCTATGAGAAAGAGCAATCAGAGACAGGACCAGCTCCAACCCCTGGAGCCGAGGGCAAGCTGCCCACTTAACCTAACCGGTTCTGCAGATCTGTAGACACCCAGGTCCTCCTTGCACGGGAAGCACCGAGATGTCGTTATGTGAAAACTGGGCTCCCGGTGCTCGCTGCCTCACTGTACTCTCTACAGATACCGCTTCACTCCCTTCCATCCTTCCCCAGAGAATGAAGACCCACCAAACACAGAACCAGCTGAGTTATTTAAAATTGCAGCACCTAAAAGCTTCACTATGTTACCAAGATTATCATAATGCTGAAACACTGCAAGCGAATTAAGCCAGCATCATAGATCATACAAACAAAAATAATGAATTTGGCATATCAGATGCAGGTAGAAACTACAGATAATTACTGCATAGTGAAAAAAGTATTCCTAGGCATTGCTATTGCAGCTACCGCTATATAAATGTCTTGGCTTAGGATTAAAAAATATTTATATACACAAAAAATGAATTTACTTATATTCCATCAGTAGAGTTTGGGGTTTTTTTTAAAAACCAGGTTTAGAATCAAGAGGTCACCCTGTCACTGAACAGCAATTTTAAAATGAAGAGCCTGATTTTCCATCCCTGTACGCCAAGGGAAATCAGAATCGACTCCCTGAGTACCATTCAAATTGCACTGAGTAAACAAACCGTGTATACAGAGGAGGAGGGGAAACAGGCACTTCGCTTTCAGAATTGATAACTTGGATTATTCTGATGTTATCTGTGCGTTTCACACAAAGTTACTTCAGATGGCCCGACAACCTACTGGCGCTTCTTGTCTTGTGGCCAGATAGTTCATTGTGTTCCTATGTTACAAAGATTAGCTTCCTCCCACTGGGAGAGCTGGAAACTACTGTGGTTAGCTAAACGCTTCAAGAAATCCTTGAACAAGTCAGCCACATTTGCTTTCTTAGTCGCAAGGCCTGACACTCCATGTTTTCAAGGGTTATTGTATCATGTTACAAAGTGTCTTGATGGCACAGTGCAGTAGTTCAGTTTACCAACGTTTCACTTTCGTTCCAGGAACCAGGAGCTAGGTGTTGCTTCACTATCATAGCATTAGTATAGGAACATGCATCACGCACTTGGTACCGCACGATGAAGCACGAAGTACACGAGTATACTTCAGAGTTTGCGCAAGGTCCGCAATCCGATCAAGGAATTAGGAGGTTAGTATTTTAAGAGCAACTAATTCGAAGAAAGGATTAGGATCATTTGCTGCAACTATGCACAAGGAAAGGTGTTAGCACGCTGCTACAAAGCTCTGGAAATCAAAAACCAATTCATTTAAACCAAGAACTGGCCGACACTTATCATTTTTCTCCACATGATTTGAAGTCTGCAGTCCAAAGGCAGAGGGAGTGCAAAGAGTGCCTCCTGTTTGGAAAACTCTGACCGCATTATTTTGTTTTAGATTTGTTATTGTTTAACAAGAAGTCAATAATAGCATCATCTCAAAAAAAGGCAAGAGAAGAGACTGTACATACTCTTTAGCTTATTTACATTCTGATTTACATGCATATACAAATGTGCAAGAAAAAAAATCATTGCAATGAAAGGGAAGCTGGATGCAGTAAAACAATCCAAATCAAAACTAGCAGCAAATAACATTTTTTAGCATGCAGTAAAAATTCATAGTGCAAGAAGGATAATTATTCCAACCATATGAAAGTATACAAAACGGATATACCCAGAACTCTAAGACTCCTCACAAAACCACAGATCTGGTGAAAACAGCACCCGTCTCAACAGGCCTGCAAATCTCAGTCAAAGGGGTCCTTCCCACTCCCTGCCCCCCATCATTCCTACAAACCTAAGCAAACCGATCTGCTTTGCCACATCCATGGTAGGTCGAAGAGTACGGGCACAGACCAGGACTTAGACCAAAGGTGTCGGGGACGATCTATGATTACCCATCACCATCTTAAGAGCGGTCATCCGCATTGTCCACACCTTTTCATTAAAGGCTGATTTCAGTACGACAAATGTTGATATGGCAAGGGTCTGCTGAATGCACAGCTAGGGGGTAAGGCAGCCCCCAAACCTCCGCTACGTGGGAAACACAACTGTGTACCCGCCTTGCCTATGGCAAAAGCAAATGGAACACACAGCAGAGGGAATCTCTTGGGGCAATCATGTGTAGGGTCCAGCCCCACATCTGCATTAACAGGAAGAACAAGGGAACAACCTTCAAAACAGGGGCATTTTATTTCTTGTTTTCCTGATTCAGACACCTTCAAAACTGCCAGCTTGGACATCAGCTGCCATTAACACCATAATAAGGTTTCTCAGAGCAGACTTTGATGTTTAGAAGTCAAAGCAAAGCAGCACATAATTCCTTGTAGCACTGGAAAGGCATTAAATTCTACTTTTTAAAACAGAAAAATGGCTAAGATACTCTTGTCAAATAGGCACTGGCTGCTCAAAAAACAGTCACCAAGGAAAAAAAAAAAAAAGAAAAATAACTCTTTGCAATACCTTCACGGACAACACTGCAATAACATCTCACTGGGTATGGGAGATGCTCTGCTGTCTCCAAACCCACAGGAAATTTCAACCTCCTTAACGCTTGTTGATGCAGGCTTTAGTACTCACTCCTATTACTGAGATACCAATTCTTGGCACCCATGTGCAGCCTATAAATCAGAAAGAAGGGAACAGGGGAGAAAGATAAAGCACGAGCACTTACTGGACGAGGAGGAATACTTGACACTGCTTGAGCGGGTCCTGCTGAAAGGCTGCTTCGCGGCAACAGCAGCCGCTGTTTTCCTCGCCACGGCTCTAATCTCTGAAGCACCCGTCTTCCGACAGGACTCCACGCCCCGGCTCGAGAACCCCGGCCTCGACTGCGCCGTCTCGGAGTCGCTGGGCACTGTAAACGAACCTGCCCGTTTCCTTGGCATGGCGAGGATGTCCAGCCTGGAGAGCTTCTTCGTTTCCGTGGACTGCTTGGGGCCCGGAGCAGTGGCTTCAGAGTTAGAGGCCGTTTTCTCAGTATCAACGCACTCGTTGTCCGAAGCATCTCCCAGCCGGGCGCGACGTAGCTTTGAGGCCCTGGTGGGCCGTGGGGTGGATAAACTGTTGGAGCGGGTGAGGACCTGCTGGATCTTCTGCACATTCGAGGTCGTTTTGCTGTGGTCCTCCTTGGCAGCTGGAGTCAAAGGTTTCCTTCTGGGAACTGGCCGGGTTACCGAGTGCTCGTGGTCAGACACAACTGCGTCGGGGACTGGCAAGTAGGGCGAGCTTGAGCTTCTCTCGTCATCCGTGAAGTCAAGCGACCCTCGAGCCCCAGCGCTCCGCTTCATCTGGAAGCGTTTGGTGGCCTCCATGCGGTTTGATGCCTCTGGTGCTTGTGTCTTCCTCTTCTCCGTCAGCCTGTCCCGAGCGCTGGGCTGCCCACACTGGTCCTGGATGGACGGTGTGGAGGAAGATTTCTCCTTCTGCAAGCTTGCAACCACTTTGCGTTTCGGGGCGCCCGTCGGGACGTTTTTGCCACTCACCAAGCTGACCGTGCTGGCAGTGTCCACGTCCGAGTCCCCTGACAAGGAGTCCTCCAGCTGACCAGCAGTTTCTGAGGGCTCCAGCTGTTGGCTTTGACTAAGTAATTTGGCTTCCAGTGCTGCCAAGGCAGTTTCAGTGTCCTTAAGGAGAAGATGAGTCTCCTGACCAAAGTCCATACGGGTCGACCGAACAGCCTCTAAATCTTTAAGCAGAGGGTGACTTGAAATATGCGGGAGTTTATTTTGAGGAACTGCGCTGCTTGATTTCTCTTTGGTAAAACTTTCCTGCCTAACAAAAGATGATGCTTCCTTTCCTGCCACGTTTTCCTGATCTTGAGGAAGACTCTGATGAAGGGAAATGACCACTTTTCCTGCTGCATTAATGTAAGCGCTGACATCTTTAACTAGTGGCTTTCCAGGAACTGGCGGGCCACCAGACTTGAAGGAAAACTCTTGATCCTTGCCGTCTTTGTCTGCTCGAGCATGGGACATGCTCAGAGAGATCTTGGAGGGAATCCCCACGTCATTGCTGTCATCACCAATGTAGAATGAAGTAGAAACTGGCTCACTTACACCTCTCACGTTTGAGACCCGGGAGGCTCCCAGCTGCTGGCTCTCTGATTTTGTGTCTTCCTCCATCTGCTCTAGCATTTTATTGTTCTCTTTATATTTCTTGCCTTTTTCTGTACTGAAGCCATCATCAGATCTGCTGGCATCACTGAGACTGTCTGGATCCAAGTCTTCTTGGATGAAAAGGCGGCTGCTGGGATCGCCATAGGCTTCCACACAGTGGTCCTTCACGATGGTTCTCTTGGTAACCTCAGAGTAGGACTCCTGGCAGACCAGCACCGTGGGCGTGGGACTGTCTGATTTATCGCTTGGTGGGAGCTGGGGGAGAAGGCGCCTTGTTCTCAAGGGCACAGCATTTTCTGGTTCTCCAGGTTTTGGGGCTACACTGCTTTCTGAAGAGAGTTAAGTGGACAAGAATTAGCTGTTGTACAACTATACTGCTTTTTTTCCTTAATCTAGGAAGATGTTGATCCTGCAAAGTGCAAGTCCACAAAAGCACTCAAGACACGTGCTTAGAACTAAGCTTTTATGTAATATGAAAATCAACAGGGCCTGGCTCCTGCTGAGTCCCTCAGGTTTATCAGCACAGACACTTCAGGTAAATTGTACCTAATTCCTTCGCTGGACCAGAGTGCTCAACACCTTCCCTCCTTCAAGGAAGAATTTCAGATTCATTCTCCCATAATCTACCTCTCAGTACAAGCACATATGTTTAGAGGCTAACGGTGTTGCTGGCATCCATCTGCCATAAAAATCAGGTCATGGGAAGGAGATCAAAAGCCATCAGACAAACCATTGCAGTGACGCAGCGTTTTAAGCATCATTCTGCACAACATAGCCCATTTGACTAAATAAATGGCATTTTTCACAGTACGAGTTCTCATAGGATCATATCCCACAGCAAAGTCTCAGAAGAAAGACCAGTAACATTGAAGAGGCTCTGAATTAGAGCTTACTGTCCCAGCGTAGGCAGGCTTATCAGTACGGACACACTTCACAGAAAGAGTGCTCTTACTTCTCCCATGCTGCTGACAGGACTTTGTATCTGATACTGCCTTTAAATACCAGGACAACTGGTTATTTGACTATGGTAATATTTCAAACACTCTGGGAGTCAGGTTCTCACACAGTGTGAAAACAGCGTCAGTGACCTCTGAAACAAAGGTTTCTTCTAGTCTTTACCAAGTCTCTCTATAGCTGTTGATGGCATGAAGGTAATGACAAATATTTCCAATGAAAAAAGGGTCAAAACGTTTACAAAAGCCAATGAAGGGCTGTTTTGCCTTTCTCGCATACCAACAGGACCAGGGGGTCTGTAAGCTGTCTTGCCAGCTACGATGGGAGCCCGATCCCCTCCCACTCCTCCCCTCCATACCCAGTTTCCTACACTAGTTTCCACATTTCAAACCTGCTACCTGACAGCAAACCCCAGAACAGCCTAAAATTTTCAGCAGCCAGACACGGGAGAATCACAAAAAAAAAAAGCCTGTTAGCAATGAAGTCCAACACAACTGGCAAAGAGCTTTCTCTGGCATCATAAGGTGGTCTAAACAATCGCTGCTCAGGGATAGTTAACACCCAAGGCCTTTATGATGTCTCTCCTTCCCAGGTACCCTTTAGTCATGTCAAACGTAACGTCTAAGAACTTCTTGGATGACCCTGAAATGCAAACCAGAGGCGCTCTCCATGTTTATTCCACTGGGAAGGACTCACTCTGTCCTTCCCATCCCCAAATACATTAGCTACACCAGAAAAATAAGCCACAGCCAGGTGCACAGAAGCCCTAATTCCTGCTTTTCATATCATCTGCTTAGATTCAGCCACCTTCAAGCAGTAATGTCAGAATGAGACTTACCTGCACCTCCATCACCCTGCCCAGACACAGATCCAGAGTCAGAGTAACTGTCCGCAAGGCTCGCCCACCTAGACACCCACTTCTGACTCCCTTGAGATGCTGCAGACATCTACAACAAGGTGGGGAAGGCAGTGTCAGAAAAAGGGTTTGTAAATCAAATCCTAGCCACAAAACCTCTTCTCTCATGCACACATCACTCAGTCTCCTCAAAATGGAAATCAATATATGCACCACATTTCCATGCAGACAGAAAACCCATCTACAGTTCCATCACCCCAGCAAATCCACCTAGACTGCCCATACCTGCGCATCAGCCTGAGACCCACTCACAGCTTTTGAGGCAAATGCCTGGAGCAGGGGTGACTTCTGACTAGTGCCATTTTCACTGATTAGATGCTGATGAGAACCGGAGTCGTCTTTTTCACCTTTAATTATTGGTCTAAAGGCTGAAGAGATCCTGGAAAATTCAGGTGACTCAAGAACACCAAAAACCTGAAAAGGTGTTTGCATGGGAAAGATTAAAACCCAAGAAAAGAGGGAAATATTAGCCCAAAATCCAAATCCATGAAGCGTTAGTCACACACAAACTACGATCCCAAAGGGCAAGAAACATTTGCCAATGCTTCCATACAAACTAAATAACTAATTTTCTTCTCTGCTGCTCAGTAGCAGCTTTAAATACATTTATTCATAAGAATCCCACTCACGCCCACCTTTTCTCTCACCCTCATTATTTCAGTGTGTTGCCTTTAACAGTGGTAACTTTCATTGAAAAGGAGTCCCTTTTCAGCTCTGAGAAATTTAGGATGAGTGTCAGGAAAGCTATGTACCAGTTAATTCATGGAGAATTAGAAAAAGCTGGGAAAGCTCCATCTCCAGGGTCTTTCATAGACTGTAGCAGCGAGTGGGCTGAGCAAAGCAGTCTTGCACTGCCTCTTGAGGACCTGGGAAAGGATGTACCTCAGAGATGGGCAAGTGTTGGAGCTAGCTGGCCAGATTCCCTCTGGAGATAAACAGGCTTTCCTGGGGATGACCAAGATCCATGCCTCAGCAGGGCTTGTTTCTCTTCCCTGACTACAAGTAGCTCAGAGGAAGATGTCACCACGGATGGTAGATAGGCTGGGCAGAGACAGCCATGAAGTTCTCCATTCTCACTTCTATTAAAAAAGCGTGTGCACGGTGGTGGGGGAATAAAAAGCAGAGTCACCTCAAAACCTCAGCAAGTCCAGAATTCATATCATCTTTTTTCCTGGACAGAAACACTGAGGTCCAGTTACTAGCTGTTTCCCAAGTGGCAGGTCTGCACCACACCAAACTTATGGCAGAGTCAGGAGCAGAACTTCGCCAGCTTGCCTGCCCAAGTCACACAGCTGCCAAGACAACTCCCCAGAAACAATTGTATTTTTGTGGCACTTTTCCTTGTATTTCCCCAGCAGAACAATTAACCAGCTAATGTCAGGACTGGGGCCTTGCTGTAGCTTAAGCGCCCTGCCCTGAAAGCTTCCGATCACATTTCAAACAAAACGTAAGGAACAAGTGTAATAAACAAACAAATGAGGGAAGTTAGATCCAGGCTCACAGAACACTGTCTACAAAGCTTTAAAGCCAGGTTCAATTAAGGCTTCCTTTAAACCTTCACCATCCTCCTGCCTACACTTCACCAACTCTTCACAGCAACTTGCCAGTTTTGTTTTCATAATAGACCACAGATGAAAGTTAAACCTGAAAATCAGCCAAACTTTGGTTTGCCCCGAGGTTGCTTAGTTGGGTGGGTTTTTTTAAGCCTCTCCCTCATCTGTGTGGTTTCGGTTTTAGGCTATCCTTCACCCTGCAAAATGCAAACAAATATAGGTCCATCTAGAGACTGCCTCTGCCCCTCACCACACCCTTCGCTATCTCAACTAGCTGCCACTTGCCCTGCCAGCAAGCACTCCCCGTCTAACCAAGCACAGCCAAATACAGAACCACCTACCACCACGGCTTGTGAAGGATCAAGAGCACCAGCCCCTGGCCTGCATATCCTTTGGCCTACCACGGGATGCTGCATCAGTGATGGGCTGCAGCTCCCATCTTTGTAACAGCGGGCAGGAGGCGATGCAACGCCAAGGCAGAGGCTTGGGAGCAGTTCTAGAGAGCAGAGCTCCTCCCAGCCACGGCGCTCAGCAGGATCAGCCCCATCTTTATCCTGCTGTTGCCTTTCCTCTAAAGAGATGGCAAGCCCACTCTTGCACTTTTGCATCCAAATCTCATTTTGGAAGCCAGGCAGCTTTTGCTGTGGGTTTATCTGGCCTTGCACTATGTGGGTTTTTTGTTTGTAATTTTGTTGTTTTATTGTTTTGGGTTTTCTTTAAAGACCAGCCTCTCCGTTTTTTCGAGGTCTATCCTTAACACAGGTCACCCAGGATGATTTCCCATCCCTAACCACAAATCCCCGTTGCATCCAACTCAAAAGGGAGCAGTCCTTCACAGCAACAGCTAATGAAGTCAGGCCCTCCAGCACAAGGTGCAGAAGCCCAAGCCTTCAGCCCTCAGCTCGCTGGCCAAGCACAGAAAAGCAGCATTTACCTGATCTATCATTTTTCGCGCTTCCTCCACCTCTTTATCCTGCGACTCTGTCTCGATGGTGTATGTGCCCGTCTCACTCACGCTGTCTTCCTCATCGTTCCTCCTGACCTGAGCAGACTTTACCTCTGGAGGTGGAGCAGAGACAGGCTCTGGTTCTGACGATATAACCACGCGTGGAGCTACCAGCGTGGGCAGAGGTGCCGGTTTCTCAGCGCTCTGCTTCCCAGACTGAGCAGTCTCCCGCAAGTACTCAGCCATAAAATCCTGAGCCATTTTAGACTTCCTCCCAACACTCCCGTAAGTTTTGGCTGATGCTCTGGAAGCCGAAGAGGATGAAGAGCTGATCCGATCCTCTGTCTTCTCCCTCTTGAAGGAGCCAGCTCTCTGGGTCCCAGTGGAGCTGTTACTGGGCTTGCTTGCCTGGCCCCCAACATGGGATGGTGGCACTGCGTTTCCCACTTTCTCTGCTGGCAACACATTCTTGCGCTTTTCAACCTTGGTCTTCAGCCCCGGATCGGTGTCGCTCTGGGAGGAGTGAGCGCTGTGCGTAAAGGACTGCGACCGCTTCTTCCGCGGCGTGTCCTCGAAGAACTCAATGACGAAGGCCTGCTTGTTGTGCAGCATCTCGTGGGGATCACGCCTCATCTGGCGCTGCAGCTTGGTTTGCTCCGTCACACGTTCGCTGCCCGTTGTCGTCTCCTTCTCTGCCTTGGGTGCCACGGGGTCTTCGGAATCGCTCTGCGTCCCGTCCTCGTGCCTATTGCCTGCAAACAAGGTACGTAGATTTGACTTTCATATTCTCAGTTGCTGTGGCCCTGTCATTACCTCCCAGCTGAAATTTATCTTTTCAGTTAAAAGAAAAAAATCCTACAGGATTAAACAACTCCAAAGACATCTGCCGTGGCACAGGGATCGCATCCCATCAGAGGAAACAAAAGAGAAGACAGCTGTTGTCTGACCCCACTTTTCACAACTGGTTGGCTATCACGTTACTAAAAAACAACTCAAGAAATCATTTCAACCCCAAGGGTTTCTGATTTTGTAACACTGATTATTTTAGATAACTAATGTTTTATTTCCTTTTTTCCTTTTAAATAAAAATTATGTCATTATTTTGCCATTCTGCCCAATTACTGTAGTCCAAGATCACCTCGTTAGGTTCTCTGTTACAGAGCAGAAATATCTCTGCAGGATCAGTCAATAAATCCAACATGCTGCACCCCACAAAACCAAATCCCCACAATGAAAGACCACATCAGTGCGTTCCGAGTGCATGCACCTCTAAGCACCCACGTTACCCCACTCTACAAGGAGGAAATAAACCAGAAGCTAACAGAAAAGGGAATCTGCAGGATTCACTTTTCCTGAAGATTTAAGAATTGCACCATGACACCCCCATGAGTTACACCATCCTATCACCAGCCAAGCAAAGGTTAAATCATTACTTAGAGCTCACTAAGCTTAAATAAGTTTGTAACTATTTTCACTTACGTTAGCGACAACCATCTTTACAACCTTCTCTTTGCATCAGTGAGGCAATGCCCCTCAGCACCTTAGTTCAGGACTCTCCAAGTCAGTTAAACAAAAAGTTAAAAGTAAAACAAAAAACAAACCTTTTTTTGGAGAAGGAAACGGGTGTGAAGGCACACAACACGATTCAGTCAACGACCAGGAACCTGTCATCGGGAGAACGGGGAAAGAGGTCTCTGCGCTCTAGACTGTAATATGCAGCAAGATACACTGGCTAAAATACCACGTGTTTGAAAGGAAAACTGCTCAAACCTACTTTGCAAGTTCTCCAGACACATGGGTGAAGACCATTTATTACCTCAAGTTAGCTGTGAAAGATTAGAATTTAATACAAGATCCATTCAACCCGGGAGTCAGTTCTCTGAAGAGTTTCCTAACACCCTCATGAAGGAAGCCAGCAAACTTTGCATTGTGCTCTGAGGGCTGATAAGCTTTGTCCTCTGAAGTGAGAGTTCTTAAATTAAAAGGTCTTGGCTAAGAACTCTGCTGAATGCAAAACAGTGAAGACACAAGGGGGAACACCCACCGTGCCCATGGATGCCCCAGCAGAATACCATGCACATCCCCTCAAGCTGCTAAGACCTGAACTCTCTAGTCTTGATATCACAGGCTTTACATTCACCACACTGTTTCTGAAAGCAAACACATGTGACTAATGAAGCCCAATGGTGGGTGTCTCTGATCCTGAAGACCCAAACCTGGTAGCCAGCCAGCGGTAGCCTCCAAAACATCTTCAAAATAAGCCCTGCCAGAAGAACAGGTTACACAGCTATCGCAGATAAATGACACCCTGTCCTCTGCCAAAGCAGAGGTGGATAAGCTCCTCAGGCCACCAACACTGTATGTTTTAGACAAATGTCCAAAGACTTGATTTCTTGATATGCAAAGTACGCATTAAATCACCTCAGCTTTTTTCCCAAGCCTTATGGACTGTAAAGGAGCAAGTGCTGTCAGTCTAGTATTTCTGTTCATTGCTCAGGAAAATCCTAGGATGGGCAGCAGCTGCCTAACTCTCTAGTCTTCTCCAAGAGGAAAGAGAAAAACTACTGAAGCACATCTCTACCCCAGAAAATGTTCTCCAGCAAGTTAACAAAATCCAGCATCACAATAACAAAAAACCCCCAACCCAAACACTCTATCACACAGTCACAGTAGACTGAAAATAAGGTCCTAAATAATCAAGCAGGGCACCCCAACACTGTCGTTTATTGGGAAGAACCAGAAACAATCAATGACAACAAAACAGTTCCATTTCCATGTCATGCCAAACCCCAGGGCTGGATATGTGAAAACTTTTTGACCATAGGGGCTTCTCCAAAAACTGTACACCAAACAGCAAGTTCGAGGTGCAGCAGGTAAAACCCTTCATATTACAAGGAGTTTTTTTCCAACAAGGACCAAGCAAATACTCCTTTAAGAGAAATCAAGGCATTGCTCTCATTTAAGAAGGTCCTCAAGCACAAGTAGGTCTGGTAACCTTCAATATGACTTCATCAGATAAAGCTGCAGTTCAAAATGACAGCTGTTCCAGAGGCCTGCAAGGCAGTGAGAATGCAGGAATCAGTTGTCTCCTCCTAGCTGTTCAGTGCATGGCCCAGGAGAGACACACAAGCAAAACCAAATCTTGCAAAATATATTCAAAATTGCATGAGAATCACATGAGGCCCAACAGATGCACTAAGAGCTGGGCTTCAAACTACACTAAAGACCTTTGAAAATACCCAAAGAATTCCTCAGTGACACACTTAAGAGGACAAAGGTCCACGAAACGTTAAGTTTTTGAATGGAGCAGGATTTCAGAGAAGCTTTAGTTTCAGAGAAGAAACCTTCTTCTGCAAGGACAACTATTTCCTCCACTGGTGATCATGTGTATCTCAACTCTACCACCAGTCCCCATGCCAGGACCCCTGGTCATCCAACCAAGTGGCTCTGGTCATTACAGCCATCAAGATGATTACACTTAGCCTCTTCCGGACTATAGCTAAAAAGAAAAGTCATTGCTTCATTTAGGAGAAGCCAAGAGAAGAAAATCCACTGAAATACCTATGTTTACCAGCCTGTCTGACCACATGGAAATTATTTTAGACATTTAAAAATCAAAATCCTTTTTTCACTCACAGGTACTGCTGAGCTGGCATTATAGATGTAGAGGAACCAGATTAGAGTGTCCCCAGGCCAGCATGACACATGACATCAGGGCCAGGTGAAGAGCCTGCTAGCCGGACTCAAAACCATTAACAGTCATTAAAGAAATACTATTCATCTTGCAAATTCGGAGCAGAGATAATTAAGTCCAGTTCTTGACAGGAGAAGGGCTTTCCCCCTTTATTGTGCTGAACTTGCATGGCCAACAGAGAACTATGTCCACATGACAAGACATTCACTCACCTTTAAGCGTCCTCACGTGAACCGGCAGGTCACTCTTTGTGCTGTAGACATCGTCTCCTGGAGACTGCCGTCTCATCAAGCTTGGGTCATTCTGGACAAGCCAGTCAGCCACTTTGCTCTCTGCTGACATCACTTCTGTATGAGCTGGTTCCTTACTATATGGTCTTCTCTGTCTGAGTGAAAATTTAGTCACGTGGTCTTTTATCTTTATTTTACCAGGGGTACCATCATCAAATTCAATGGTGAAAGAGGCATGACTCTGTACAACAGGGGCCACTACAGCATCAACATCCTTTGTTGGGATCTCATGGACCTGCGTTTCTGGAGATTTTGATGGCTGATGAAATTCTTTAGTTGGAATCTCAAAGTAACTTGGCTCTCTCCGGAAGGCAAACACAGACTGTTCTTGGGCATCTCTATAAGCAGAAATATTACCATTCAGTTCCTCTTCATGTTGGGTTATCTCTTTTGATCTTTCTGTAACAGGGGGAAAAAAAAAAGGCAAGAAAATCTTAAATTCACAAACATTAGCTGAAATGCATTAAAGAAAAACTACAAGTTCTGTTTTAGACAGCTTTGTACTCTGGCCTCATCACTGAAATCGGTGCTTGCTGCACTGCTGCGGTTTGAGCAACATTTGTTACATTCACTTTGCCCTTTCTTCCCTTGCTCCCCAAAGAGAAGGCTCAGCACACACACACACACACAGAGGTGTATATTTTGACAGAATCTGTGTGGTTGGACATTCTAAGGTTTCTGTATGCCTGGCCTAATGTGGAAGGAAGATCCTGTTCCACTCTGATAGACTTGCTTACATGCACACCAACTCAACTCCCCACAGTTCAAAGCAAAAGCTTGAGTGTGCAAAGCTAATTACAGGCATGGTTTTGCTGGATCAACACCTAATTCCGTAACAGCACCAAGGATAAAACTACATTTTATCAGCAGTACCCAAAGCTCTTGGCTAGAAGGTCGCTTACTTATTTCAATCTCTTACGAGGGCTGCTAATCACAACCCCTCTCTGCTAGAGAACAGATACACTGCACATCCATCAAAATAAAACACTTCTTTGTGCAGTAAAGCATATGCTTGACAGAAACATCAGGTTTACTGCACAAGTGAAAAAAGATGCATCTTCCATGCCTACAGATTCACAACAATGGGAGTGGTAAAACTAAATACCTTCCAAGAATCAGGAGGTGACAAACAGGCTGTTTCCACATTAACCAAATCCAGTCAAAGCATCAGCACTTAAGTGCCTCTTAGATACCAAACTCATGGGAGACACAGCAGACGGTTTATTCAGGTGGGCTGCATGCAATCACAGACACAGAGCTGCTGTATAACTAGGTCTCGAACAAGCTTAGCAAGGCCTTTCTCATCTGTACTGAATTATTCCACAGCTGCTGTTTCCAACGTACAAATATCTTAGGGGAAACATTTTAATTTTCCATTATTCTGGTCTCAGCAGCAGCAATCTACACACAGGAATTGTCACGGGTTTGCGGGGCAAGCTTTTGGTAGCGGGGGGGCTATAGGGGTGGCTTCTGTGAGAAGCTGTGAGAAGCTTCCCCCATGTCTGATAAAGCCAGTGCCAGCTGGCTGTAAGACAGACCTGCTGCTGCCCAAGGCCAAGCCAATCAGTGACGGTGGTAGCACCTCTGTGGTAACACATTTAAGAATGGGAAGAAAAAAGCTGCAGTGAAACAGCAGTGAAGAGAGAGGAGTGAGACGAACTGAGAGAAACAACTCTGCAGACACCAAGATGAATGAAGAAGGAGGGGGAGGAGGTGCTCAAGACACCAGAGCAGAGAGTCTTCCCTTGCAGCTCGTGATGAAGACCATGGTGAGGCAGGCTGTTCCCCTGCAGCCCATGCAGGTCCACGGTGGAGCAGATCTCCACCTGTAGCCTGTGGAAGGGACCCCACGCCCAAGCAGGTGGATGCCTGAAGGAAGCTGTGACCCCGTGCGGAGCCCGCGCTGAAGCAGGGTCCTGGCAGGATCTGCAGACCCATGGAGAGATGAGCCCATGCTGGAGCAGGTTTGCTGGCAGGGCTTGTGATCCCATGCTGGAGCAGTCTGTTCCTGAAGGACTGCACCCCTTGGGAAAGACCCACGCTGGGGCAGTTTGTGGAGAGCTGTGTCCCGTGAAGGGGACCTCACGCTGGAGCAGGGGCAGAGTGTGAGGAATCTTCCCCCTGAGGAGGAAGGAGCAGCAGAGACAACGTGTGATGAACTGACTGCAGTCCCCCCATTCCCCATCCCGCTGCGCTGCTCGGGGGCAGGAGGGAGAGAAATGGGAGTGAAATTGAGCCCGGGAAGAAGGGAGCGGTGGGGGAAGGTGTTTTAAGATCTGGATTTATTTCTCACTATCCTATTCTGATTTGATTGGTGATGAATTAAACTCCCTTTTCTCCCCAAGTTCAGTCTGTTTTGTCCATGACAGTAACTGGTGAGTGATCTCTCCCCGTCCTTATCTTGACCCTCGAGCCTTTCATCATATTTCCTCTCCCCTGTCCAGCTGAGGAGAGGGAGTGATACAGTGGTTTTGGTGGGCACCTGGCATTTCTGCAGGCCAAACCAAAACCAGAACGTACAAATACGAGCACAAAAAAGTGGTAATTAAAGCCTTGAAGCAGGATGGCTTGACACAGCAAAGGTCAAAAGCGTGCAGAAATTTTGTCCCCCTCATCTTCTCCCACCCCAAAATCACCCTCATTACCTGAGTAATGTTCCTCTTGCCTTCTGTCCTCCTTGTTATTTGCATCATCTTCCCCCCACCAGGAGGGCTGCCCATAAAGAGGGGTGCGGTAGGTATTGGTTTCTAGGAAGAGGATAAGCAAATACTTTGACACAGAAAACATCAATTTACCAGGTTCACAGAAGTCATCCACATGCCAAAAAGGGAAAAACAGCAGGGTCACATGAGATCGTGTACCTGTTACATTGCAGTTGTAACAACAGCAAATTATACATAACAATGAGTATGTTCAGGCTTTGCTTTTTTCCCCTCACTTTTTCTTTTTTTCGTTCTGTTACAAGACGCTGACTCCACCTCCCTTCACTGTCTTTCATAGCTGTGCTTCCCAAATACTGGCTCTTCTCCCTGTCCTGCCTCATTATTCACAGGAAGTGGAGGATTTTTGGCAGGACAGACTACAGAACACTAACCACAACATTGCCTGCAACTCACCTGCAATTCAGGTGAAAATCAGACTTTTTTCCTGATCTTAACTGGGAAGGCATTAGCTCTGCCCTTTCTTGCCCCACCATGCCCTTGGACGTTGTGAGGCCAGGGGTTTTTTCCAGCCACTCACCACTCCCAGTCCAAGTGACACACATCCCACAACAGGAAATTCTTGAGGCGTTACAAATTTAGGAAAAATGGTAAAACCATTCCCTTACATATATATAAAGATGAAGTAAACTCCTGCTCTCTAAAGCTTAAAGTAAACCAAGTGGATTCCAGAGTCACTACAGGACGGACGTTTTTCTCACGGAGAAGCTTGCCCTGGAAGAGCCAGGCTGCTCTCATTTCTCTGCTCAGTGAGCACTCACTGGAAGATCAGGGCTTTGCTGTAACGACCGGTAGCCAAAGGAGCTGATCGGCTGCTCCTCTTCTTGTCTCCCACAAACAAGATGGTGTTCTGGCAGTGCCTTGGGCTGCTGCTGTTTATGCAACAAGTAAAAAGAATATACCTCAATTTACCTGTGGTATAGTTATTATGTTTTTATAATAGTTTAAGAGAAGCAAATAAAGCAGCTTTTGTTCTTTCATCTAGAGGTGATAAAAACTCCAGGATAGGTCAGGGGCTGAGGTTAAGCTCCACCTTTGTTAGCAGCTTCTGCCTCTACCTGTGATGGCCATCTGCACACGCTTTACCGGCCACGTCTTCAACCCTGGCTCCAGCTACAGAGCCACAGCCCAGCTTCGACCGCCAGCTGCAGCTCGGCTTCTGGTTTTAAAGCCACACACTGCTCTGTGCAAAGCAGCCCCCAAACAGCCCTGCCATTCTGCATTCCCTGCTTTAATAGCAACCCGACAGAAAGTAGTCATTAGCATAAGGGAAGTACGGAGAGGAAAGGGAATTAAATAAGTCAAAAGAAAAAAAGAAGCCTGATTTTATGGTGCTGTTTCTAAAGCAACACAGACCCAATGGCCACTACTTCAGATGTTTTTTTTCTAGAATAGTTCCAGAGATATAAGCTCATACACAGAGTCCACAGGCAAAAATTTTGATTTACAGATGCAGCCCACAGGCCCTTTTCAAGGGATCTTCTTCATGTTTCAAAATTAACCACGCTGCCTCCCTTCACACTGAGGATCAAAAGACGCTGAAAGTATTCCTCTCCTTCCTGCCTAGAGTGTGTGGACGATAAACTGTGTTCCCATTATGTCGGCAGCCTTTGAAAGTTCAAAGGAGGAAGCATTTCTCACCGTGAATAAATTGGAATTGCCAAGCAATATGTTTCATAACTGAGGACAGGTAAACCACTCAAGGAAGAGGTGAAGAAGAAAAGAAAAACCCCATTCACAAGCTTGTCAATGAAAAGAGGCACCCAACTGTATGGTTTGGCATCTGCTAAGCTGAGACCTTCTGCCACACAGCCTAGCAGAAACCTCCCACCCTCTCTTCATGCCATGACCTGCCCACTAGACCCCCACCCCAACCACACAGGATCTGCTCTACCAAAATCAGACACTTCTTTGGGGCACACACCGCAATGGATTACCACCCTCTGAATTGCAGTAGTGATCTTAGGGTTGATGGCCAAGAGGCAGTCACAGCTGGGAGAAAGAGAACTACACTTTGGGGCGATGGACACATCCATTGGGAGCTGGGCTTGTTTAGCCTGAAGAAGAGAAGGCTGAGAGGGGACCCTATAAATGCCTACAAATATCTTAAGGGTGGGTGTCAGGACGATGGGGCCAGACTCTTTTCGGTGGTGCCCAGCAACAGGACAAGGGGCAATGGGCACAAACTGAAGCACAGGAAGTTCCGTCTGAACATGAGGAAGAACTTCTTCCCTCTGAGGGTGACGAAGCCCTGGAACAGGTTGCCCAGGGAGGTTGTGGAGTCTCCTTCTCTGGAGATATTCAAGACCCACCTCGACAAGGTCCTGTGCAGCCTGCTGTAGATGACCTTGCTTCGGCAGGGGGGTTGGACTGGGTGACCCACAGAGGTCCCTTCCAACCCTGAACATTCTGTGATTCTGTGTAATCGGGCAGAGTTCACCTAGCAGTCCTGCACACCTTTACTTCTAAGCTACCCATCATGTGGATATCTAAGCAATAACCAAAATTATTTCTTTCCCTTAGCTCACGCACAGGGAAAACTGCACACTGAACACAAGAGCTACTGCTTTTGTCCCCCAAGAGCTTCTCTACTACAGCGAAAAGGCAGCTAGGGGAGCAAGTGAATCTTGGTCAGACTTTTTCTGTTGATGGGGAACTTTGGGATTGCAAGGAAAGCTGAAGGAAAAAAAAAGAGTATTTATAAAGAATAATGAGTCAGCTCCTCTGCCTTCTAAAATTTTCCCCTCTAGGGTAGAGCGCCCTAATAGGTGCTTGGAAATTCCCCAAATTCCCCCTCTGACAAAAGCTAACACAAAGCCAAAACCCCAGGGCACCTCAAGGAGCACTTAGAGAAAGGTTGGCCAGCGTGCACTGACCTGGGGGCACCATGGTGGGAGCCACTTCCTTGTATTCGCTGTAGTCGCTGCATGGCAGCAGAAGGTCCCTCCTGCCCCACAACACAGAGCTCTCAGAGCTCTCGTGGCCCCACCTGCATCTACTCCCTTCTGTGGGATTGCTTTTTGGTTTGTTTTTTTTTTAATCCTTCCCTCTCCCAGCCTCCACAATAAACTGGAACTCCATTTTTAAAACCGCAAAAAGCACAGATGAAAAGCTGAGGAGTCAGTATGTTGCAATTAATGTTTCCACTGAGTCTTCATATTGATAATGTTATTCAAAGTGCAAATTAAGTCTCATTCTCAGCTACTGCTGGAAGTGGCCAGATCCTGAGCCAGAGTAAAATTTCCCTAACTTTAGAAGACCTACATGAATTAGCTGCCCTGCTCACAAAGGAAGTTTCTGTCCCCTCTAATTCACCAGCACAACCAACCTGATGACTCTCTCCGCTCCAGCTCTAACACAACAGTATTGTATAAAAAAGGGAGAGAGGAGGAAAAGAAAAGCACACTAGAAAGGCAGCTAAACCAGATGGCTGTGACAGAAGCGGACCAGGGAGCAGCTACACATGCAGTTGTGCCAGGGGGCTTTGCTCTTCACCAGCTGGGATGCACGTGGGTAGCAACCTCAACCCGGACCTGCAGCATCCAGAGCAGTGTGTCTGCTGGTGTCCCGAGACACACACACCACCCCGAAGCCACCGCCTGCCTGTTACATTTTAGCATAAAATGGAAATTCTGGGTAGAGCAGAGACACTCAGGGTTTGCCTGAGTCAGCCGTGAAGCGAGGAACACCAATGAAAGCTAACTGCTCAGTTATTTTAATGACATGAGACTTCCTCCAATCGATGGCAGCTCGTTACCACCTCTCTCCACTCCGTGCCAGACTGCCCAGATGGTGTCAATTCATTTAGACATATTTCTTGGCTCATCAGTTCAGGCAGGCAGCCCAAAACCCATCCTTTTAGATAACCGAATTGAGGTCAGCGCAAGCATTCAGCCAGATAAATACTGAGCTACCTGTGACAGTGTAATACAGGGGAGACCACTGACATACACACGTTCTGCTCCTGGATTTCAGTCTTCGGGGCAGTCACTCAAAAGAAAACATGAAGGCTGCTTTAGAGCAGAACAAGGGAGGTCCATTTGTTTAGCAGGTCTGACAAGAACGTGGCCAGTTCAATTAATACAGAACTATTGATCATCTGACGGAGAGGCACCGCAAGAAGAGAAGATGAGACACGTCAATTCAAAGGATGTATTTATGGAGAAGTGAATCACACAGAACACCACAACAGCAGGACAAAAAAATGCAGTCCAGGTGATGAAAGGGAAAGGAGAAAGCCTGTGTTAATGCTGCTTTCTATCAGCAAGTGGGCAGAAGAGCTTTCACGGCAAGCACACAGCTCCCACCGCAGAGGGGTCTGATTTCCCTTGAAGGTGTTCCCTGCGGTCAGGACAGGACTGAAGGCTGCGCTTTGCCCACGTCCTCACAAAGCTTCAAACCGTCACGAGAGACACAAGACGGCAATGGCAAATTTCTCTGCTGACAGAAGCACACACAGCTTTGAAGCTGTCTACAGCAAGTCATAACAAAAGTATGAGGAATCCAGCTTGCTTTAAGTCAAACCGTTTTGATTCATTATTAATAACAATAATGCCCATCTTCAGAAGATGCAGAGTAGGCTTCTTACAGCAGAGGTCTTCAGGGAAAAACAAAAAAAAGATGATCTAGCTATAAGATTTTAAAATGAATTCCTTACATCTCTGCTTTTTAACTCCTCTCCAAAACAGAGGATTCAGACCTAGTAGCAATAACCATGAAGCCATTCTCTGACTCTTTGCTGCAGTATTTATTTCACATGTGTGTGGCAAACCTAAGCCCTGGTCTTTTGTACCTGCTATGAACATACACAGATCCCAGAGGCTTTCAAATCAGGCTGATCTGATTCATACAAATTTATTTGTATGAATTACACGGTCAAACCTTTAACGTGCTGCAGGTACCACCAGCCTAGCTGAGGCGAAAAGCAGATACATCACCACCACTCCCCTAAATTAAAGGCTAGGGTAGAGCTGTGCATCTAAATAGCTATTAGCATGATCTCATGGGGAAAGCAGCCAAAGACCATGGAAACCACTTCACAACTGGGCACAACTCCCACCGCCTCCATCCACGCTGTCTGCCGGCCTCAGCCCTGGACGCCAACAAGACTTTCCAGTTGGCGACTCTGTTGAGAGGGCTCCCTAAGGACACAGACGCTAACCTGGCAAGCGAGCCTATTTCACAGCTCTCGGGAGAAGCTCAAGTCCTGCTCCTGCAGTGGGCAATGCCCATTTCAGCTGGATGCTGTGGGCAGCCTCCACCCCTGGAAACTCAAGCCTGCAGCAGTTATTCAGAGGTTAGTCAGATTCAGCATTATATAGTGCCACCAGCCTAAGAGGGCTTTAAAAAAAAGAAAATAAATTAAGATCAGTCTGAGGATTAACTATGTGTTCAGAACAGAAGACCACAAAGTAGCTTATCTCATCCAGTACACCTCAACTCAGGTAGCAACAGATGGGGATTGTGACAGTCTTAAAATCTGCTCAGCTCAAGGCTGCACCTGGCCTCCTGATCACTTAAGGCTTCAAACATGAGAGCTGATGGCTATTTTTAGCATTAACTAGCTGAACTGTGGGCACTTTTCTTCTTCATATCCAACCCACAGGGCTTACCCAGCTCCTTGCCTCAAACATTTCACAGAGACTGATGATTTTCTGCTTACAGGCAACATACGCCCAAAAGCTGCAAGTTCAACAGCGTGAAGACTAAATGGCTGAGCTGTTTGCCATTCACTCCGCTGGATCTCTTTATCCTCAGCCCCTCACCTCCTCCCATTTCTAAGCAGCTCTAATTGTGCGCATTGTTTTGTTAAACCTCTTCCCTGAAAGTTTGCATTCCCTCTGCCTCTCTTCCACCGGGCCCTGGGAAGCGATCCTTCTAAAGGCTTTTGTCACCCCAGACCTTGCTTTAATTAGTCAATGCAAATTCCTAAATACCTACGGGCTTAGCAAAATAGCTCTTTCCCCAAAGCCTCTTTCTGCTGCCACTAAGCAAGCCCACTCCCCGTAAGACTACTACATTCTTCTTTCCACTAATCATTTTCAATTGCTGCCACTCCTCCGAGCAACCAAGGAGAAACTGCGCCTGTGTGCAGCTGAAGACAAGGTGAATTAGTCACATCGCAGATGAAAAAAGGGACCCACTGATCATTCTGCTCACAGGACAGAGATGCTTGCTGGAGAGGGAGAAGCTGATTTAATGCTCAGACTACCCCCTCTTGCTTCCACAGGCTTCAACCCAATCCAGCAAAACACTTCCAACAAAAAGTCCTGAACGCCTCCACCTTTCAGGGGGGTTTGCAGGGTTCTTATTGGAGGGTTGCAGGTTCTTCACAGGTTTTTTCATATCTGCCCGTCAGTCCCACTGCACGTGACATACTTCAGCACTGGCCCCCAGCAAGTACTCACAGCCCCTTCTGCCTTTGACCTATGGTCCGTGCCCGCTAACGACGGCAGAAACATAACGCAACGATCTGTGAACCCCACGCGACAGAAACTGTCACCTTGCTGAAGAGTCACTCAATGCGCTGACCTTGACAATGTTCCAAACATCAACTGCTTACGCTATGTAGGTTAAAGCCAAGTAGTGCATACATTGGAAAGCGGCAAGAATAAAAAAACAGAATGTTCAAGCAATCAGACAGCAGCAAACGCAAACTGGTTCCAGTTACTGGCAATGCTTTTCAAGACCCCAATGCCCCTTGCAAGGCAGCTGGAGAGCTCTCCCTCCAGTGAGGTTCACCTCTTCTCACCCTCTGCGGTGTCATGGTTAATCACCACCAACTTCATCCCTTTAGCTGCACACCTTGTGAGGCAAAGTCACAAACACCCCATCCACAGGGGAGGCCAACACACACAGATGAAGCAACAGAAAGAAAGGTTTCGCTGTGCGGAAAATGGGAGTCAGGCACACGGGTGCAGGTGCTTCCACGCACAGCTGGAGGCAACGACGAGACCAGGGAGAAAAATTACGCTGTTTTAGTACACTGTGTCAGCTTAGAGGGATTTTCATAAAGACAATATATGGGAGATTAAGGTCAGCCAACCCACTCCAATTAGTTATCCTGAAGCCTTAACGGATTTGCCCAAAGTTGTACACATTTCTAGAAAGCTGCTGTGTCCGTCTCTAGGTCACCTCACCCAAGATGCTGTCTCACTCCTATTTGCCCATCCTCTTCCCCCCAGTCACCTCCCTGCTCCTTCCTCCAACAGTCTCTCTGCTAACCCCAAAGCCTTCCAACTGCTCCACCATCCTGGTGCGACAAGAGCACTGCTGGCAGTCATCTACCACTGGGATGCTTTAAAACCATAGTTGTTCCTCCCGTGCATCATCAGGCTCTAGAAGGCCACCAACCGATACCTGAACAGAGCTGGGGGTGACCTGTCAGGGCAGTACGTACAGGAGGTAGGACACTCACATGGGCGAGACAAGACTGCTGGGGAGGTCTTGGCCCACCATGGTGGGGAACAGGGAGGAAGGAGGTATGACAAAGGGTCTTCAAAGGAAGGCAGCAGTGGGTAAAGAAACGGAGAACACAAGGAGTTTTTCAAATGGAAAAGATCTGCATCCAGGGAACAGCAAACCTGAAGCAAACATCTCCCAGTTCAGCAATCGCTTTCAATCCCACTTCTTGGCATGTTAGGAAATTTAAGCCCATACAGGGATTTCTGAAAGAAATGGCTTGTGCTGCTTTGTCATCATCATGCATTTTCCACTCTGAATCACCATCTCTGTTCAAACACCAGCTCACGATTAGGAAATTAAAAATAGACCAGACAGGTGCCAGAGAACTTACCAAACCTGCTCAGCGCACAGGTTCTCCAGCACACACACAGCACCAAGGCATGCGTGAGCCATCACGTCAGCTGATTTTTTTCTTGAAGGCTGAATCTCCAAAAACTGAGAGTCTGAAATACTCAGAGGTTTAGAAAGACGACTGTTCTGGACCTGCTCCTAGACGCAACCCAAACACTGTACTTGATTCTGACCCAGCGCAGGGATCAAGCCGCACTTTGTTCTGAATCTTGATTAACTGGTTCCCGAGCAAGTACCTGTAATTGCTTTCCTCTCTCCTTTCTCCAGCTTCCCTTGCGGGGACTCGGTGTAGACACCGTGCTCCATGGGCTGCTCCACCCTCTTCATCGCCGTGCCTTTGTAGTTCATCTGCAGCTGGCTGGTGTACTTCTCGTGCTGCAGAGACACAAGCAGCAGTCGCAGGGTGCCCGTGCGACCTGTGCGCTAGCCCACGGGAAAAATAAACCGCCCTTCCCCACACACGGGTCACGCAAAGGCAAATACTGCAGCTATGCTGTGCAACAAAAAGAAAGCACACCTGAGTGAAGGCTAGGGACCAGCTGAAACGCCAGCTGAGAGGCTTTTATATACCCCGTTTGGAAGACATTAGTGGCTGTTCTAGTCCACGAGAAGGTCACCATGACTTAGCTCTGCAAAATGGCTAATTAGGAAACCCTTTAAAGAGTAAACTGAGAAGAATCAGAACTTAGGCCATTTTCCATTCAGGATTCAAATCCTGAAATCTCCTTCGTTCTTAAAGCAACATTATAAATTCTTTCAGGGCACTCATCTGCATTATCTCAGTTTTTCAGCACAGGCAATTAAAATCTATTTTAATTATTTCTCTCCAAATTCTCTCACCAGCTAGGAAAGTGTGTGCCTTCAAACAGGCTCCACATTAATATAGTAAATGAGCTATTTAAAAGTGGGTTTATTACAAGTAAATTAATAAAAGGGTGTACTCATCCATATTACCCCTGAGTAAATTCAATGAATCACTTGCCCAATTCTAGCTGTTACATTTCCAATCCTCTCCAAGTCCTAAACACGGAACCAGGGCACAGAGGACAGTATCTGCTAGCCAAGGGGTGATGCTTGGCAGTGACAGCCCAGGCCCTCAGCTGAAAACAACAGCTTTCCAGCCCAGAGCAGGTTGCTTTTCTGTCTTCGGTAAGAGGGTACTTGACTATTTTGTACCTGCCACTGAACTTTGTTTAAAAAAAAAAACCTCACTGAGGACTGCTCAGTAAGTAAAAACTGGGAGCTTGAAGGCAAAACTGAGATGATATACAGGAATAAACTAAACTTCAGCCTGCTGGAGGAAGTGTGATGGAGCTGGCCTAAGTCACCATGCTCAGAGAAAGGCATCTGCGCTCAGCCTCTGGGAGGGAACAAGTTCTGCTGTGCTTTACCCACAAGCTAATGTGCTGACTGTTCTTTAATACATTACAGCTTTAGTAACCTTTTTAGTTGGCAGTCATGAAATCATAAATAACTTCATCTACGTGTTAGCACAGGGGTAAGAGAGATCAGAGCCGAGATAACTGGGAAATCTCTCTCTCCTCAAAGGAAGGTTTTGTTAAGTCCCAACCCAAGGAGAGCCTTACATTGTGGAACACTTCACTGCCATCAAGAGTATTTTAATATTTCAGTTTGCTTGACCACGAATAGAACACTTAAAAAAAAATTTTAAAAATGCACCATAAAGACACACTTACCTTTAAAGCTTCTTCTGGGACTTTGTGTTGAATTTGCTCCAGGACATACATGTTTGAATGTACAGAACTCATTAAGGAAATGGCAAAGGAATTGGATGGACAGAGAAATCCAGCAAGCAGTCACAGAAAGAAAACAAGATCATAAAACCAAAGCAGCTTAAAACATGGAGGGCACTAAACATTGCCTGTATTGCATCCCACCATGGTCTTGTTGTGCAGAGCATGGAATCATGTCTGCTGGCCAGACCCGCAACAACTAAAGGGTGGCACAGGAGAGGAGCAGAGCAGGAGTATCTCGGGGGAGCACCAGCAGCTCTGTGCAGGTCCCAGGGGAGCAACCAGAGCCCTAACTCAACTCACACCCCGCTCACAGCTCCGGGCCAACCACACTCTCCCCATGGTACCCTGGCCAAGATGGGGCAGTCTTGTACGCTTGGGACAAGGGAACAGCAGAGTTCAGCTCCCTGCAGCGGTGCCTGGGACTATGGTACTTTCTTTCCCTGACAAGGCCTTTCAGCCACCGCGGTTTCCCGGATGAAAAGTAAATCAGGTCATGAGCTGCCATGACCTCTTAGGAAGGGAGGCGTTCAACGTGGTTGAGCCTAGGCAATAATCCTCAGTGACACCACACTAAAAAAAAATCAGGGAAGCATCTGGCAACGTCATCATGAACAACCCAATCAGGACAGCTCAGAGAAAAGGGGAGAGGAAAGAAAAGATGGAAAATGTTGGACTATAAATAAACCGAGTGACACTGGCACAGCAAGGAAACTCCGCACTGTCTGCAAGTGAAACTGTAAATGGAAAAGAGACAAACACTCTTATGCAACAGCGCACGGCTGACTCGGAGGCCTCGGGAGATGCTGCCATCCACACCGAGTCGAGCACGGCGTGCACCGAAAGCACCGCTAAAGTGAGTGGCACCGAAGCAGCACAGCAGAGGAACAGATTGTAACTGCCATAGCAACCACGCTGAAGTGAAGTGAGTGTAAAACCTACATTCTCTAAAGTTTTTCTGTTGATGGCAATAACTTCTACAACTCATGAATGCAATCATTCATTTCACGTGAATATCCATGTAAGGGCTGCAGGACTAAACACTTCAGCTCAGCTGCTCAGTGTTCAGAATTGCTTTCTATAAAAAGTTTAAACCTGTATCGCAGCCATTAAAACCTACCCAAGCTCTAGGCACTGGCTTCTGCCTTCGCTAGGCTGGAGTTCACCTCAAATCTACAAGTTCCCCCACAGATCTAGAGAGCAGAAGACAAGTCGCAAAGAAAAGCTAGAACTGAGGTGGCCTATGGGATTATGACAGGCGCTATCCCATGTACACCAAGATGCCACCTTTAATGACATGATCCCAGACAACAGTGTTTTTTTATTGGGCAGCACTCAGTAAGGGCCTATTCAGGACTTTTTTCGCCCCATGTACGCCTGAACTCTCATCAACTGCACCCTGGTTGTTGGTTTGAAAGCAAACAATCGGTCTCCTGTCTTTAAAAAAAAAACAAACAGCAACTACCTCCCTTTTTTAAAAAAAAATAAATATCACTGTGAAGCAAGAGACAGAGTGAGACGAAGACCAAAAGTATGATCTTACACAAGCCCTAGCAAACCCTCTTTTCCAGCAGATCCAGCATTGCATGCACATCAGTTTAAGCATCCTGCTTGCAACAGTGAGTTCTCCTGCACTGTCAGTGCTTAGAGCCGAGGTACTCGGATCCCCAGAAGACCAGGGAGGCTCAGCCCTTCCTCACTGCTTCAGCTTTCTGAGCTCCAGCAAGGTTTGGAGTATTTCAAGGGCTACAGCATGGCCAAGCACAACCTGATCATCATGGGGACAACAAAAGGCACAAGAATGTGGCCTTGGGGTCAAGGATGCACCACAGTTTTCCAGCCAAACACTTCCTCCCCCTCCAACGGTGAAACTTCATCTCTGCCTCTGTTCTCAGAAATGTGCAGACAGTTTTAAGTGAAATTTTCCCACAGAAGGAAAAAAAAGTCTTGAGAAGACATCTGCTACTTCTAAACTCAGCCAAGTCGGTAAGGTTTGGCAGACA
>Ga0065711_1031504_pt1 | contig 29483 bp, 13 predicted proteins | sample Hoacrofraction12_FD_59098 | JGI IMG/M metagenome (GOLD analysis project Ga0065711, IMG submission 59098) | Hoatzin crop microbial communities from Cojedes, Venezuela - Epithelial fraction 12 v2 (version 2) | ecosystem: Host-associated > Birds > Digestive system > Esophagus > Crop | place... | reverse complement strand
TCACCGGACTCCACGAAGCGGCACAGCTGGGCAGGCTGACCCCACCTGGCCAACCAGAGCAGGGTGTTCCATACCATGTGCCGTCATGCTGGGTTGCGGTGCGGGGGTGAGCTGAGCGGCGGGAACTCACTTACGGCTTGGGAGTTCGTGGTGGCAGTCGTGGAGGGTGGCTCTCCGGGTTGTGCGGTTTGTGTTGTGTTTTCTCCTTAACTGTATCGTTGTTGTTATTGTTCCCTTTTCTTTCTGTTCTGTTAAAGTGCCCTTATCCCGACCCACCAGTTTTCTCCCTCTTTCTTTCCATTCTCCTCTGCACCCTGGATGGGGGAGGGGCAGCCGTGTGGTGCTTTTGTTACCGGCTGCAGCTGAACCAGAACAAGTCAGAAAGGAAGGATGCTCTAAAAGAGAGGTTCTTGGAAAAAAAGTGTATTTGTCGTTATGTACAGTTGTGAAAAGCATGAAATTGTCCTCATCATCTCTAAAAATAAATTCCTAAAGGGAAAGCTGTTAGGAGGGTGAAAGTCTATACCTTTTGTAACCTAGGTAAGAGCGGTTTTTAAATAATAGGCATGTCCTGATGTTTTTTGCTAGATTGCATCCTATGAAGGAATAATTTCTGGGCAGGATGAGCTTATTAGTACAGCTAACAGTGAAGAGGTACAAAGAAGTATGTGAAGTAGAGGGCACACTTCAGAGGAAACTGTTGTGATGGAAGGATAATACTGTTTTCTTCCTTACTTGGAGCAGGACTCATAGAGGCCAAGGAGGACAGAAGAGAGGAAGAGGAGGTAACTTCTGTGGAGCATAGGGAATTCTACTGAACAAACTTTCTGGACACTGAGAAGCAGTGAGTTTCTGTCCACGGTGAGACGACATGTCACGTACTGCCTTCTTTTCCTCTGTCCCCATAATGTAATCTCACAATTTTATTCTTTTCATAAATTGTGCCAATGGCACAATAACTGTAACCTGTACTAGATAAATAGATGAGATGTTCAGAAATGTGTTCAGGAGAGCAGAAGGGGAAATAATGTTGTATTGGGTGGAGGTGCCCAGGTGCTGGCAGTGGGGGGCTGCAGGACAGCCTCTGCGAGGAGAAGCCGGGGCTGCCCCGTGCTGGATATGGCTGGTTCCAGACGGCTCCAATGGACACACCACTGGGCATGGCTGAGCCCCGCAGCCAAGGTGGTTGTGCCTCTGGGAAAACATACTTGAGAAAGGGCAAACAATGCTACCTGGGCAGAGGGGAACACAGAAAATCTGTGAGAAGCAGCAGCATGAGCAGCAAGGTGAGGAGGAGGAGGTGCTTTAGGTGCTACAGCAGATACCCACACCGCAGCCCATGGGCAGGACCCTCTTGGACAAGATAGATATTTTCTGAGGGAACTGCAGCCTGAAGAAAGGCCACCCTGGAGCAGAGGAAAAGTGTGAGAAGGAAGGAGCAGCAGAGAGAGCAACAACCATTACGTATGGACCGCAGTGTCTCCCATCTGCCTTCCTCCCTGTGCTGCTAGGGGCAGGGGAATGATACAGGCATGAAAGAGTCTGAGAGAGGGAGGTGTAGAGAGGTGAGGTTGTTATAGTATTTGTCTTTGTTTCTCACTGTCTGCATCTGCTTTATTTAAAAACAAATTAAATGTCCCTAAGTCATGTCTGTTTTACTTGCAGTGCTAACTGGTAAGTGCTCTCCCTACCTTTATTCTGTTCCACAAGCTTTTTCATTGTTCGATTTCCCTCCCTTCCCACTCCTCCCCTTTTTTTTAATCCGTTTGCCCTGCTGAGGAAAAGGAGTGTGTGAGCAGCTGTGTGGGAGTTGGGCTGTTAGCCAAGGCTAACCACCATGAATTTGAAAAACTTCAGGAGAAAATAGAACCTAAAAGTCAGAATGAGAGAGAAGTGGTAGCTAATCATTCACAAAGAAATTGATGACAAAATTTAACATACAAACACAGGGCGTTCCAGATCGACCCTGCCCTACGGCGCAACTGGCGGTCCTCCTATCAAGATCTGCAAATTGACTGGGACGCGAAGGGGAGGAGGGGTGTCTTGCTTGTCCATCAGTGACTCCTTCCTACTCTCCAGGATGAAGCAAGGTAGATGAAACAGACACTGTTCTCGTTCCTGTTCCCTGCACACTTTCAAAGTGTGATGATCACTTTCTGCATCTGTTCAACACCATAATATGGCAAATTCTCTGTAAATGTGCTGTGACTGGTGGGAGAGAAACACATAAACATTCAAATATAGGTGGAATCCTTTCTATCTTACTTAGATTAACTTTATTCTCCATTTCTAGTCTCCAATAATGTTTCACATGAAAGCTTCCAGTTCATAAAAACCCCAAAATAATAAAAGCAAGACTCTGAAAATTTCCACTCTTCATAATCTGTCACAATGTAAATAATGCAGTGACAGAGCTAGAAAGTTCTGCAAGAGGAATATTTTAACTCATATATACTAACATTCTCAAACAGAAAAAAACATGATAGAGGATCGACAAAGATTCATAATCAGATAATACAATATCCTTAAATAAAAGGATTTTTGAAAACTTTACTTTATAATCTGGCAATGTAACCAGGGAGATAGAATCAGTTAACCATAAACATGAACAATGCTGCTATGTCCCTTGTACAGCCCTACCCATCTGGACATTAGGTCTAGGAACAGAGGGTCTAGTCTCTAGGTAACTATTAATGTTAAACAATAGTAGTGAAGGGGATTTTTAATAGAAATACCATTACCTAATAGTTGCAGGTGCATTTATAGTACCTATCTATTGTGTAAATTAATTGAAGCAGAGAGTCTTGTATCTCTATACAAAGGGGTTAGTTTTTGATAGGGGCTAGAAGTCGACTAGAACCGGCCAAGACGACCCTACTGTGTGGATGGGAGCCAGAAGAGAACTGAGTTTGCGCAGAAACAAAGGTCAATCACCGAACACGGTGATGAAGAGGATGAGCCTTCATCTTGGGACCCCTGATGACCACCACTAGGAGGCACTGCGCAAGTGCAGCTGGGAGGAGTCTATGGAAATGACTTCTTGGAACTGATTTTAATATGGAAATTACTTCTTGGAATTGATTTTGATATGAAAGGGATAGGTTATGCATATGTATATGTGGATTGAGAAACCTAATGAATATGTATATTTTTGATCTATATAAACTGCATGGAAAAGGTATGAGGTATGCATGTTCAGTGGAATTATTCCCCGTGCATCCAGTACTGCAATAAAGAATGCCTGCCTTTTAACACTACATTGGTGTTGCGAGGTTTTATTCCCAGATTTTTGGTGACAGCAATACTTTTCAGTACCCGGTGTCATAATGGAGTGTCGCAGAAAAGTGCCTGAATTAGGCTAGCCTATAGAATGGAGTGTGATGGAAGAGAGCAGATATATACTACATATATAGAAAAAAGCCTCAGGCACAGAGCAAAGTTGTATAAAGAGAAAGCTGGGCATATACACAAGCACACACATACAATACAATATTCCTGTACCCGTGTTTACATTCAAGAGGTATTTTTTTTTTAAAATAAATTACAGCAGTAGGTGAAAAGCCTACAAGGGAATCAGATAGATGAACAGTGCTGCAGAGTTCTGTCTCCTGTACAAAGGGAAAGTATACATCATAGTTACTGTCACCATTGACTGCTATAAGGAATCAAGAGCAAGTGCAACTGCTAGGCTTAAAAAAGAATAATAACAACAGTCTTAGTGACACTGCATCTTGTAAGCTGCTGTGAGGTTAGGCTGGTGGACAGAAAAAGAGCCAGCATATCATCCATAAATCATTGAGCCTAAGCAGAGATACAGTACGTTGACTTTTCAGCTAATCAGGGAATCAAACTGAATTTTCAGCAGTAAAAAATAAGATATATTTTACAAAGACAGTCACAGAATCCCAGGTTTCTGTAAGACAGACTGACAGAACATCTTCATCTTCAAAGTGCCAGTTTGTACTTAAAATAGGGAATTCATAAGCTGCCTTTAAGTATCAGCTCCATTGTGTGTGTTATCTAGGTTAAATAGCTTTTACACATTTTGGATTTTGAAAGATTATACACTCATCAAGTTACCTGTTTTCTGGAATGCTATTGAATATAGTGGGAGAGAAGACTGAGATGTGGAGCAGGTTGTACATTTGTTTTGGTGTTGCTTACAGGCCATCAGTAAATATGGACAGAAATAATAAGGTGGATAAAAACTCAAAAGATACATAGAACCTGTGATGCAACAGGCCTTTTCAACCTGTGTTTCAAGTTCTAATCTAATAGATAAGAATTGTAAAGGAGTAGATACTTAAAGAAACACCTCAGCAGCTACCAGTACACTAAATATGTTGCACCTACATGTTCTGAATCAGTAGCAAATGTCAGATACAAAATATATTGAAAAAACGCCCTCAAAACAGGTCAGCAAAATGCAATTCTATTTTTGAAAAGGTTGTCCATCAAATCTAGAGCTCAGAAAAATTCTGTTCTCTCCAGCTCCCTGTAAACACAGTATTGTTCAATGCAACCCTCAGAACCTCATCAATTATTGTATTTCACAATATAGTATTGTACCTCATGTGTCAAAGGCAAGAATAAATCACTGTCTAAAGTTTTAAATCTCTGACATTCCTAGCTTAGATTATAATAGGTGTGTTGAGCTGATCTTTCCAGAATTGAAGAAATCCTTCAGTTTTAGTTTTCCTTTTTCTTCATGCAACTAGATGATAAAACACAGATTTCTTTGTCTTTGCGTGTCCTGCTTTCAGAGCTGTATTTTACTCTTCATGCATAGCAAGTGACAGCAAAAGAACATGTAGTAATTATTGGAGGATATATTCCATAAATGAAAAATAAGAAGGAAGAATAAACAGTTACAAGTAATGAAGTGGCTTTATAGATTGTCTCCTACACAGCAGGCAGATACATTTCTAACCTGTCAAGGAAACTACTCACTACTGAACAAACCCGAGGCGGCTCAAATAGGCAAAACACTTGACTTACAGGCAAGGAGAATTTTGCCCGATAAAGACTTCAGGATATTGCCCTATCTGAATTAGCTAGGACATGAATGTTAAATAAGACTTCAGGCCTGGCGGGGGTTTTTATGCTTAAGGCTATATTTCCAATGTGTATTTATATATTCAATTTGCTGCATTCAGTAGTTGTACTTTAGTAGATATATGAGCTGCACAGTAACTGCTTCATGGGTAACGCCATCTTTCTTCCATGTGTGCAGAAACACATATAGAAACCTAAATTTCATGCAAGATGCATAGTGCCCATCTCATTCCACATGCTGTACTTCAAGAAAGTATCTAATTTTCACAACTTTCCTGCAAACTCTTTTATTTCAACCCTGATACAAAACATCATTTCAATACGGCTTGCAGCATTTGTAAAGAGCTGGACAACTAAGTCCACATGCTGCATGCCCTGAAGAGGAAAGCAGATTAAAAATGTGCAAGGAAAAATATGGTGTGCCAGCAGGAAAATATTTTTGCTTTAAAATTGTATTTTTAAAAATCTAACTCAAGGCAAAGTGAAGTTAATCTAAAGCAAACCAAAAATATTTTGTGTTTGGTTTGGTTTTGTTTGTTGCTCACCACCCATCTTTCCCTAACACTCGTATGTACTTTCTTATCTTCTCTCATTTCCAAAAGTAGATGTTTTGAAAACTATGATGTATAAACTGTAAATAATTGACTATATCTTAAAACCTAGGTATAGCATAAGATTGGAAAAAGCCAGTTCTTTATCAAAACCTAATTCAAATTTTGATTCATGAATAGCCCACAAACACTCCACATTTTCTTCCTGCACTTGATGTACCATAAGAGGAAATACTTTAGAATTCCTAGATTAGTCACCATAAGCATTTCTAAACGCTTTTTAAAAGAAATGCAACATTTCATTGTATCATATATCAGCACAGTAAGGTAAAAAAAAAAGATATTTTTATTTTGGCAGAACAGTTCTGGATGTTCTCCAAACTGTTTTTCTGTGACACAGAACTGCACAATTCTAAAAATGCTCTTTTTTGGTTTAGTTTACTTCATTTCAAGAACGTGTATAAACTACAGTGCTCAAAGGTCCTTTTGTTGTAGTGTATGATTAATCTGTTGCAGTTGCATCAAGATTTTCTCTGTGCTGGCAAGATGTATGACATGGCCAGGACAAGGCTAATGTGCTGCAAGAGAAAAGTTTAAAGAACTGGAATAGTTCCAAAGTGCTAGGAAAAAGTTAGAAGGGACTGTTGAGGTACTCAGGCTGGGAGGTACTCTAGCTGAAAAAATAAATGAGGTATTTACTCTTTTTAAAAATAAGTAAAATTTTACAACATTCAAACAAGCTTCAATGTCATCTCAGCAAAGAGCACTCAAAGATTAGTTAACAGAGATTCAGATGTTAGAGAGAGAGAGAGAAAGAGAGAAAGGCACACGTATACATAATACATAAATTTATGTACGCTACCCAATTTATCCAAGTGGCCAGGCTTTGTTAAAAAACAAGATAGGGACCTGGAGTTTAACTAGCATCTCTAATTTTTTTAGCTCTTCCATATATGAACTTGTCCTTGCAATTTGCAAACACGCATCTCTTTCCTTATCATAATTCATTTCATGTGCAAGAACTCATTATCCTAACTTATCGTATATGCAAATAAGTGAACTAGAACTCATTTTTCCACTGAAGCAGGTGGGGTCAACACAGTTGAATAGCTACCTCTATCGATCAGCTACCAGGTAGTGACTGCTTAAAAACCTGATAGTGGACCTTTTACAGAGCAACTTATTTTTCATTTTCTTCTTTGTCTAAAAGGGAAAATACATATGATAGTTAGCGGTGATCACCTTAAATCTGTATTGTAAACTTTATATCACCTGTCATATACAAAGGACAATTCCCTCAGACTCATAACTTACCTGGAAAACAAATGTCAACATCATAGCTCCAGAATTCTTTTTTACATTTGTTTCATAATGTATCTATTCATATATTTTCCACCTCTTTGTGTTTTTTCCTCTTTTCAGGGTTAAGGATGAGAAAAACATGAGTACTGAACATCTTAGGCTCATCTTGCTTTTAGGGATTCAGAAAAAAAGTAAAACTCTATCTCACTGACACATTAAACAACCACATGACTGCAGTGAGAAACTGTTTGAATAATTTATCATTTGCAAACAAAAATGACAAGTATTGTGCATAACAATGTGTGTCATCAAAGAGAGCTCTTTTCAAATTGCGTCCTGATTACTTACACAAGTTTAAGAGAAATAGCTATGTACTGGTTGTAAATTATTAACTTTATTTTAAAAATAAATTAGCCAGAATAAACATTTACTATATCATATAGCAATTATATAATTATTCCTCCTCCAATCATTTACTGAGAATTCTTCTGTATGGGAAAGACATAAGAGAGAAGTCTCCACAAAGAGGAGCCCATGGTTGCATTTACTAAGTGCTCTTTCCAGACTGCATATCACTAATTTTACGTTGCAGCTGGGAGTTATACTAAATATAGTGAAATACATTTTGTCTGCAAAGAAGCTCATGAAATTTCCCATGTTGGCTGGGGCAGATTTGATCAGCACATGAATGGGAAAGCAAATCAAAGAAAATCTCTCCGGCTCAGGGTTGTAACCTAAACTTTTCTTTTTAATCCCACACATACAGACCTGCACTGACACCTCTGATATCTACACTATTCTTGCTGAAGATAATGCAAATTGTATGTTCACATCTTTTGTATGGTGCCAGGACCCTGTGCATGTTAGCTGTAAGTCTAGTAAAAAAGAATGTTCTGGAACACTCCATGGATTAAATGGTGGCTCCGGTGAAGTCAGTAAGATCTTCAACTTCGACTTCCATGGAACTGAGATTTCACTCTGTCTCTTTTGAATGTGGGCTACTGCCTCTGTTGCAAAAACAGGTTCTTTTTTTTCCTTTTTCATTTTTTTCTTTTCCTTTTATTTTTTTTTTTAAAAGATTTGCCTTGAAGTAAGTACTTGTGAAAGACGCTAGCCTTATGCTCCTGGAGACTGCTTTTTGCCCTTTAGCGTCAGAGTAATTTCAGTAAGTCAAAGCTTTCTTGTACTAGCATTCCAATATGCACCAACCTTCGTCTGAAAGGATAGCCTCTGAGAGTTAATCTCCACAGCTCTTCAGCTTTTTCTTTTTTTTTTTTCTTTTTTTCAGGGTGAGTGTCACATGTTTGTACAGATGAACACTCTAGCTCAAAGATTGTGGCAACCTTCTGAGAAAGGATTGCTTAGGATGCTGTGAGATTTATTCTGTGCTTAGCACTGTATCAACTACATAGTTTTTTCATGAGTTACTGATGTCTCCTGTGATATTTTCTCTGTAACCAACCAGACTAAAGGCTGCTTAGTGTTTCTGAGTCCTTGAGCAAATTTAGATAAGTATTAATATTAAAAGAAGGGGAAAGAGTACATTCTTTTTTCCTTTTTACACCTCTGTACTTCTTGATGATTATATTCAAACTTCAGTGTTCTCTAACTTGGATATACTAATTAACAAAGGAGCCATCCCTACCAAGTTTGCATCAAATGTGGTCGACATTCATATTCCACACCTGAGTCCTTTGCTGCTGTCTCAAGACTTGTCCTCGAAGTAATGTTGATTCAAATTATAAAACTTAAATTATATAAAGAAATATGACTTCTATATGTTTCTTAGTATGTGCTTACTATACTTCTGTATACTTCTCAGTGACTTAATATAACCTCTTTATTCTTCTTAGCTCCTCTTACCTTCCATCAACATACAAACTCCCTATACTCAAGTACAATTTCATTACAATAGAAGAGGACTTGAATGGCTGTAATTCATTAGCTGACAACATGACAATTTTCTGGTACAGATGCAGTCCAGCAGCCAAGTATTACCACTCTGCCTTCTGGCAACATATAACGAAAAATCACACGGCAGAATCTGTCCTGATACTTATTTTATATTTATATGTATTTCTTTTATATTTATATGCAAAAAGAGCTGTATTAATAGATTTACTTTCATGATGTGACAGTTCCTATGTCAGTATGAAGGGACATATCCCTGCAGGAAATATTGCTTTTTCTCTCTGAAACACTATTTCATGCTTGAAAGATCCTTGCAAACTCTTAGTGCATTTATGTGCAGATTTCCACTGTTCTGTTTATCACTGTCCTGGCCTCTGTTGCAACTGCTGGAACAAATATTGCCAACAAGAGCCAAAGAATAATAAAACTGTATGGTACACACATTCACATTTGTTACCAATTCAGGAAATTTGACATGGATGGCAGCCTAACAGTATGAAGTACAGGTGATTTTTCCAAGGGCCTCTTCATTTATGTAGCTTATCTAGACACCCTATTCCATTCAAACTATTTCAAAGAATTTAAGCAACGTTCAATGGAGAGAAAGCAGGACTGCAATTAGAAATGTGTGAACTTTAAAACTGGTAAGTATTGACCTTTTCTACAATGCAGATTGACACTGTTCTGCATCTCTACTTAGAAAATGAGTCTAATATAATTGATTAATAGCTGCTTTAGAACTCAACCAATTTATACTAAGACAAAAAGAAATAACAGTCAAGGTATGTGTCCATTTAACTCTGTATCTGATGCTGGTCACTGTGGATGCTATGGGAATAAGTGTTGGAATACAGGACAGGTAGGTACATTATCCCAGCCATGAGAAATTTCCAGCTTAAGGATTTCCCATGCTAGACCTGTCATCCGCTTCTGTGCAGTCAACAGTCCTTGTTAAACACTTCTATAAATCAGTCTACTTGCCTTTTGAGTCTGCTTGTACTTCGGATAGCTGGAACATCTTGTGACAATAAATTCTATAATTTCAATAGCCACTGGAGATATTTTCCTAACCTGGTGTTTGTTTTGAAACTTCCACCTAAGAATTTCATGTAATGCCCCTAGTTTCTGTAGCATGTTAAGTAGGGAAGAATTATCTTCCAATCAGTTTCTCCATATTATACATGACTTCATATGACCTTTTGTTATATACTTCCTCTTTTCACTCCCTCTTTTCTAAAGGAAAGAATCCTAAACACTTATTTAAAACAGTTATCTGTCCATACCTTTGCCTGTTTTTCTTCTTTCTGTTTTTACTATTCCTACCATTTTCTTCTTTGGGCTGGAGCAGACGGTATGGAGGGGACAGAAGGAAGAAACACAGCAAAATTTTACTTTGCAGTCAAAGCTGTGTATACCACACATTTTTTTGGTTGTTGCTATTTAGTTCTTTATTTATCCATCAGAAAAATATCTACTTTCCATTAGCCTCAGACCACTGCTTGACACAGAACTGTCATTCGAACATAAGTATTCACAATTACTCATAAATCTCTTACAATGATGTTTAATTCAGCTAATTCTTTAGGGTCATTTAGTTAGTGTGGCTTTTGCTTATATGTGTAACTTTGTGTTTATCAACACTGGATTTCAGCTGACATTTTACTGCCAATGACTCGATATCATAAGGTGCTCCTGAAACTCATTACAATCAGTTTAATTTAAATGGAACTGAATAATTTTGTAAAAGAATTAGCAAACTGTCATTTATGTTGTGTACATAGAGAGCTCTGAAGGATGGCAACTGTAACCTCTCTAATCGTGGAAACTTATCATTTTTCCTACTGTTTGTTTCCTAACTGTTAGTCCATTATTAGTCAACAATAAAATCTTTCCTTTCTTACCATGTCAACTTAGGTCTACAAGACCCTTGAAGAAGGATTTCATAATAAATTGTCAATATCCAAATGCAATATAGAAGTGCACTCTCTGAACTTCATAACCTTTTTTCATGTTTTTATAGTCTCATTCAAAAAACTTTCATTGATCTGCAAGTCCATACTTCCTCCAAAACCACATCATTGTTTCTGTATTATCTGGTTTCTGTTCACATATCCAGTTCTCTTTATTGCGGTTTGCAACAGATTACCCAATACAGAAGGTAACTTTGTTGGTCTGTGCTTTCCCCAGTTCCTCTCAGGGCCTCATTCCCTCAGTAAAGCCATTAGTTACACAACAAAATTAGCACTTTAGCTGTTTCTTACAGCTGTTCCTTTAGAAACACTAGATTACTACCAGCTAATCTAGGGAATCTATTACTAAAAACTTTATTTTTCTTCTGAAAAAATTTCAATGGCTCTTCAATGTAAGAACTTTTCCAACTTGCCATGTGGAAAAGGTCTACTATGGCAATCTCTTTGACCACTTCCGTACAGAATATTGAAGAATAATAATTATTTAGTTTTCCTGATATGGCTTTATTTTCTCTGGGAACATGTTTAACACTTTGACCAGCTATCATTTATGGCTTCTTGGCAAACTTTGTGCTTCTGATGTGGTTGAAAAAGCATTCTTAGTATTTTTAGTCCGTTAACAACTTGTATTTCAAACTATTTTTATTATGTTTTTTAAATTATAAATTGCTGCTGTTTAAGATTATTCCTATTGTCCTCATCAGACTTGACTTCCTCTTTTCTTTGTTTTAAGGGTATATATATTTGCCACAGCTCTTTTATTCTGCTGTTTAATGGTACTAGCTTTTTCTGGTCCTGTTAAAGTCTGTTATTATAGGCGATATGAATAGTCTCTGTCTTTCAAAGATGAAGTCTTTAAAACATCTCCACACTCTTTCAGATTTACGCAAGGCATTTCATTTTATATAGATTTATTATTACTGATTGAGACAGATCTTAACCTCATTTGACTTTAGGTTTTGATAATGATACCGTTTCTGTATTGGCCCAGTTTGTTCTGTCTTTTCTTATACCTTCTGTCTTCTTGTAGTTCACCAACAACTATCTGCCTTCTGCCAGAGACCTAAAAGATAGCAGGCATGTGAAGATACTCCCCAAAATCAAAAATCCTGTTTGTTTGTCCAAGTTACTCAACTCCAAGCAAGCCTTGTCTTCCCTTTTCTATACCATTTTTTCAACCACATAGTGGTATCTGGCCTGGATCTGCAATTGTTGCAGAATATGGTACTAAGAAGGTCTTAGTTTTAGGCATTTCGCTTACTAGTTTGTCTCCAAAATCTTTTTATATTGTATGGATAATGCCATTTGGCTATAGCCAGCACATCATCTTTATGCTTGCCAGATAAGTTGTGACACTGTCCTCACTGAAATTACAAATTCTGCTTTTTATGATATACAATAATCAAAGTACTTTGCTGTATATCTCTTCCTTCACATCTGCTGTGTTACTCACCACCACAAGAAAGTTTTGTCATCATGTGGTGGAAGGACTTTTTCCAAAACTTTGCTTCCAACACCTTGACTTCCCTGTCCACCAGCTTCATAGTGCAAATGACCTATTTTTTCATGTCATTCAATCATGAAACCATATAATAACCATGAAAGGGATGACTTGGACAATGTTGTCATTCAAGTAGAGGAAAATGAACAATAGGTCTTGTGTGTCAATGTGAAAGGAATGGCCACGAAGTGAATGAAGTATGTTGAATTTCAGGAAATGTGGCTGAAGGCTTAGTTTTTGAACGCCATTGTCTGTGATCTTATGCAAAAATGGTTATGTATGAGAAAAAACTTAATATCCCCTCAGTAATGAATCTCTTTTCTCACTGCAATAGCAAAAAAGAGTAGGAACAGAAAACATCTCATTTAAAATTCAAGTCCTGATAAACCTCAGGTGTCTTTATTAGTTTCTAGTCCACCTTGGTAAAATATGTCAAAGGATCAGGGATGGTAGAGTCTAAAACTCTGGAAATCTTTGTAATAAAGATTGCTGTTCAGCTAGGGCTGTACTTTTGTTCAAAGAGAATTTGCAGTTACTTGTCTTTAAAAGCAAAAGGCCAAATACCCACTTCACAATAGAGGTATCCATAAAACTCCCTTTCTCCATCCCAGTTCTAATGAATTCTACCCTGCTATGAAGCAAAGGCAAGCTATGAAGCAAAGGCATCACAGAAAGACTGGGACACCCACAATAAAGCTTTCCTCTAAGGTATGAGGCTGGGCTCATCTCTTGTTTGAAATACGTTTTAGCTGGCAGTCCCAGAAGAAGTCAGCATTCTGGACAAAAAACTCAGAAATCTCTTTTGATGCCACCACTAATAAAGCCAGTCAATTAAAATGACTAAACATTTTTTTAAAGTGATTGAGGACAATGAGATTTTAAATGTAATATCCAACACTTCTCATGCATTCTTAGACACCTGTTTTATCATGAATTAATTTGGGCCACATGAACAAGAATTTTTTTAAAGAATCTTCTAAAAATTACTATGCAGCAAGTCTGTTCTCCCTGCACTTGGTATGTGTCACACATAACAAGTTCAGGTATAAGTGCTGCTGTAGCAACTCCTTGAATCTGACACTTGATTTTTTACGTGTAATGCATGTTGAATATAAGAAAGGGGGGTTTGGTCAAGAAACACAATGAGCTAGTAGCAGTCATACAGAAATACAAGGCGATATGAGATATTTTTGAAGTACTATCCCAAAAGACAGTGGCGTGGAGACAAAGCACCAAACCCAATGAATAATTCGAAACTCGTATTCCTGTCATCAGACATAAAGGACAATTTTAAAATCCACAGCGCAGACATTTTATAAGTGCTCTCTTTCAAGGCAGCAGTGTAAGAATGCTACTGAGAGGCACATTCTGTGGAGATGGAGGAACTTGTTGGTTTGTCACTAAAGCTGTATTTGTTTATGCAGGCAAATGACAGTGAAGACTGTCTTCTCCTCAGCTGGCAAAGAGGGCAGGTGGTAACCATACACTCTGCCCCTAGACACCTTGCCACATTCCTCGACATGCCCTGTGTACAAAAAAGGTAAAACTTGGCTGTCCTTGTCTTTCTGTTTGCTTCAGGCTGTCCGTTTAACAGTTACATTTCCTAAACTTTGCTTAGTACCTTAAATCTATATCTACAGAAAATGTGAGTTTAATCCAAAGTGCAAATGATAATGCAATAATAACAGCACTGGAAGTTGAATGATACCTTTTATATCATCCATTTCCTCTCCCTACAAACCCAGGTTACTTTTTTTTTTTTTTAATTTTGTTTTTAGATTCACGACCTTGGATTTTAATAACTGCATAGCCTAAAACAAGTCCATAGCCAGGAACATTGCCCTGATATCCACGTTCTTTGTCAGCCTTCAAGTCTCCTGCCCCCTTAACTCAGTCAAATGCTAATTAATCACCATTGTTAATTAATAACCTCTGTTTCAAGCAGTTTTCAGTTCAGAGTTTCTATCCACAGCCATTTGGCTTAATCTGCCACAGAAGATTTCATGAGATAGTATCAAATGCTGTAACAGATTGCTTCTATCTTTGAGCTCTCTTTCACAGCATCGTCTTGTATCACCATGTACATCTGCGTCTGTGTATAAAATTATACTTTTCTGGCAAAATTCTTTATAAACTAATAGTACTTGGTTTTCATGTTATGATAATAAAAAGGCTGGAAGAAACAACCAGAACTTTGCAGGTGAGTATCTAAATTTCGGTTACATTAGTAGAAAGAGTAGGCAATGCTCAGGAAGCACAAAGATGAACAAGAACTCCTGGTGTTTAAAAGTTCATTCTGTTATCAACAAGATGGCTTTTATATAACCTTCCCTTAATTTGTCCCATGTCATCATGTGCCAGCACTCAGCTGAATGTAATGATAGGTAAGAAGCCTGTCTGCACCAGGGCATTAAGAAAGATACTAACAGAAATTTTTGAGATGATTTATGAGCTATTTATACAAGAAACTAGATAATTTTTGCTGTCACTGGGCACCACTGAGAAGAGCCTGGCTCCATCCTTCTTCCATCACCACAGAATCACAGAATCACAGAATCACAGAATGGTAGCGGTTGGAAGGGACCTCTGTGGGTCATCAAGTCCAACCCTCCTGCCGAAACAGGCGGGTCTTGAATATCTCCAGAGAAGGAGAATCCACAACCTCCCTGGGCAGCCTGTTCCAGTGCTCCGTCAACCTCAGAGGGAAGAAGTTCTTCCTCGTGTTCAGACGGAACTTCCTGTGCTTCAGTTTGTGGCCGTTGCCCCTTGTCCTGTTGCTGGGCACCACTGAAAGGAGTCTGGCCCCATCCTCTTGACCCCCACCCTGAAGATATTTATAAACATTTATTAGGTCCCCTCTCAGCCTTCTCTTCTTCAGGCTGAACAAGCCCAGCTCCCTCAGCCTCTCCTCGTAGGAGAGGTGCTCTAGTCCCCTCACCATCCTTGTAGCCCTCCTCTGGACTGTCTCCAGTAGCTCCTCATCTTTCTTGAACTGGGGAGCCCAGAACTGGACACAGTATTCCAGATAGGGCCTCACTAGGGCAGTGTAGAGGGGAAGGAGAACCTCCCTCAACCTACTGGCCACACTCCTCCTAATGCATCATCCCTTCAGGTATTTAGATACTTTGATAAGATCACCTTGAGCATTCTCTTCTCCAGGCTGAACAGTCACAGCTTTCTCAGCCTTTCCAGTCTTCTCATCATCAGCTCTAGCTTTAATTTTACCTAAATCCAAGAAACAATGATAACTTCACATTTCTGCCAAATCCTGTGAGGTGGAACTTGCAGCTGGATACCACCTCATTAGATTAGGCTTGACTGACCCCAACCAGGCCCACTGGTGTCTTTGTCCCTGGGCCCAGGGGGACTCACTTAAGCTCAGATTAGGATACCCAAAGCTGGTCTGAGGAATACTGTAGACAGGCTGGTTCGGTATATTCAAGCAGGGTTTATCAGCTATATTCCCTACAGAAAATGGGGCACTCACTGAATAGCTATTTTCATACTTGTGAACAGTCTTCAGTTAAAAGGCACTGATGTTAGTTTGTTGTCATCATGAATCCTTTGATCTAGAAAGGCCGGGGTGAGAAGAGGAAACAACCCAAAACCCTGTGTACGAACGTCACCCCAGCACCTCCTGAAATTGATTTTTAGGTGTCGTTTGTCTGCTTCACGAGGCCGTTTTCCTGCAGTGCACAGTATCCAGAATACAACAGTTTAGCAATCCTAGTCATGAGAACTAAGGGTCATGTAATTGGATATGAAGCTGATTCAGAGAAGTTTAATGTATTTAGGAGATCATTTTATTAGGAATTGTGACCAGGATGCAGTAAAAACACTTTAGGGCAATATTTGCAAGAGGAAACAGTTAACACTTGTTTTTCTGGTGAGAAATTAAAAATTCTGCTTAGAGATTCTTCTGATCAGATTCAAGTTAGCAAGAGTGAATATTTGTTTGTAATTACGGAACCCTGTTGCTTATTTTCGCTCTAAGGACACTCTTAGTTTGGTGAACTTGTGTTTAGCTATTTCACAAAAACTAGATCGAGATGCTGCAAGTGCTTAAACATCAGTCTCCCAGTCCTAACAAAGGATGCATGCATACAACATCAAAATGTTGTCAAAAAAAGTCATCAAAATGACTTATACTGAATTCATATACATAAATCTTCTTAGAAATCTGTTATCTACTTAAAACTTGAAGCCTTAACCTCCCAGTCTTCAAGTTGAACTTAAAGATGGCATAACTGAGATTAAGCAAAACCTATGTCAGGACCAAATAGAAGGTAATATGTGTGTTAAGCAAAAAGGTTTCATGAAATAAAAAGAATTAATTCAACTGACTTCAAGGAGCACCATATAAATATCTAGATATATATATACAGAACATTTACATTTTTTCTTTTAACAATTTTAATCAGTCATGCTATCATTTATGTCCTCTTGACACATATCTTACCATGGCTAAGAATGGAGACTGGGGAATTGGTAACAAGGTGGATAGTCTGAAGTAGAAGCAACTTATGATGATAGTCTGATGACAGGTACACTTTGTGCCAGGCACTGTGCATTCATATGACTGGTGTGAAGCTTCAAGTCTCCTTGGAAGCAAAGAGATCATTTGAAGAATGACAGGTAATGACGGTCAGTTGAAGGAGTGGATAATAGTCTTGAAAATAAAAATTAAAAGTCTAAACATCATTCTATACTTCACTGAGAACATAAATTCATTTTTGAAAACAAATATGCCCGTCAATCAAAGGGTTTCTTCTCTTTCTCCTTGTTTTAAACTTTGATTTCCAGCTCAGATTTACTAGACGCATTTAAAATTTATTCCTGTGATGCTATTTTTACAAGTTCCTTTATAGACTGGAACTGCAATGTCAGTAGGTTCTAAAAATGAAACCTTTTATTTTTGGTACATAGAACATTGTGTACTGAATGCAATGCAATAGAAGTTGAACAAAATACATGAACTTTAATACTTTTACTCTGCATTTAAGAATAAAAGCTTTCAGTTCACATTTTTCTACAAAACTGGGAAATATAGCTTTTCTTTAAGTTAGTGTTTTATTATTTTCCTTTCTTGTCCTCCATATAATGTGAATTAAATTTGAGAAGCTGTTTGTGAAAATAGTGACATTTATCACACTATGGATATTTTGAATAATAATGCTTCTGGATAAAGTGCAGGTTTCTCCTAGAATGAAATAGAAGTCTGCGGGGTGATGTTAGTGAAATGATAGTAATAATAGAAATAACAGAAAATTCTAAATAATAGAATTATTCTTTTTAGAAGATCAGAGAATAAATAACAGAAATATTATTTTTTAAAACTTGGTCAGTTGGTACAGAAGTACTTCCGCTTTTAGAATCATTTAATTTGGACAAGATCTCTTCCCAAATTCATGATTTCTAAAGAAAAGGTGCAATTAAAAGCATCATAATTAAAATGTTCTTCATGTGCTATTAATGCAAATAATAATTCATAATAATGTAACAACATAACAATGTAATCACAATGTGATGAAATTATTGTTACAGTCATTCCTTATTTTTTGGGATAGGTCACTTGTGTTGCTGATTATTTGTGTCATTAATACTAAGTATTCTGGAGTAGATGCCGTTCACGGCTACAGTTGTTAGCTCAGAGCAGTATAAGCACGACTGTTCTCCTTACAGGTTAAGGAAGCTGATTTTTTAGCTCGGAATGGGCCTACTAAAACCCTATATATGCAAGCTGGCCTCACACAAAACCATTTTGTGCACCTTTTCACTGCATTCTCCAGAGGTCGAAGTTCTAACAAGGTCTTACATTTCATGGCAGATGTAGGTGTCATGCATTATTACCTCCAGTTTGCAACTGACACAGAAAGTCCATTCTAGAAGCAGAGCACTGGATGCAAAGATATTCATTCAGATCTGGTGAAGGCTCAGACAGCCTATTTCAACATATAACACACCCATTTTCAGGTCATGCTTGAACATGCAACAGCTGTCTTTTCTCTCCCATTTACTCCATCCTAGGTAACAATGACAATAAAAATATTCCTTCCAAGACTCATGTTCTATGCTGCCTCTTGAAGTGGTGCATACTAGACTTTCTAAGAGGAATCAGAATCATACAAGTATAGGTTGGAAAAGACCTCTGAGATCATCAAGTCCAATTGTTAAGTAAAGCAGAGGTGATTTTCTAAATTCACTTATGGTCATTACTCCACCAAAGTATTTCAGCATTTATAATTTTTAAGCCTTTTTTTTTTTTAAGACTTGGTCATTCACAAGTTTTAGAGTTGTTATGTGTAGCAGTATCAACAAATTACTGGTGCTGACCTCCTACGTGTCATCAGTTGTCAGGTAGCACAAACATTCTCCCCTAACATATACAAATATCATAGATTCACGGAAGTACTTCGGTTCTCTAGTTTGGATGTACTTCAAATAATTCTAATAGTGAGTGTCCAACACTGTTCTCTGAAATTAAAACTACAGAATAATGGCCCTACATCTAATAAAATGTTTTCAAACACACAAAGAAGATGAACAAGTGTTCAAGACATTAGATTGCTTCTACAGCCTAGAAACTGTAGTGCAGATAATAAACAGCTTGGACTACATCATGGAAGCTGCAAAAATTCAAAGCAGCCCAATCCTATTGATCTTACCACAGCGTTAGCTGGCCGTTTCTAAATGCAAAATGTGTTAAATCTAAGTTAATGTGGCTTCTGCTTTAATTCAATTCTTTCTTGCTTCAGCAAAAAACTGCTCATACTGCACAAATCCTACTGTTGCAGAGCAATTCCTTAGATACAAACAGCTTGGCTATTCTTAATGTTCACTATACTGCTGAAGATTTCAGAAAAACTGCAGAGATACATCACAGCAATCATTAGTGATCAAGAGTCTCCAATTACTAAGTCACACCTACTTGTCAAGCAGTTGATACAAACGAAGCAAATCTAAGAGTTTGTATTTAGCAAGCAGGTTTCTAAGAAAAATCATGCTTATACTTATAGTATATTTTACTTAAAATGCAGATACATCACCAGAGAAGCAATTCTAACACACCAATTTAGTCATGTTGCCTTAGCAAACCAGTTAACTGGAGCCATAGAGTGATCTGGAAGTCGAGAGAAGGGTTACAATGACTGCAGGTGTTTAATCCAAAGGGATAGTAACTACTCACCTTTTTGACTTTCCTGAACTTGGCTGTGTATAGCTATTGCATTAACAAATCCTTATAGGGTACAACAGTGCCTACAGCTGGAAAGATCTCTGACAGAGGAAAAATACAGACATTTAAGAAATATACAATGAAATAATTGCAATAAAATAGAAGGGTTTTCTTTGGAAGAATGCCTGAAGGTTTCTAAGCACTGTTGCATAAAACTGAGTTGCAATTTTACATGAAGTTTTACATAAAACTAAACTGATGTCATGTAGAAATTCAAGAGATAATAATGATCTAAATCAAAATTTTGTCCTGGGCAAAAAGATGCACATCAAATATAGAGCTTATTTATAAATAAGCATTTTTTTAAATAAATAAATATGGAATTTGTTTTAGTTAAAATAATGCTTTCACAGTCTAATAGTCAAAAAAATAATACAGAAAAATGCAATTAATAATACACTTAAAATTGCTATACAAGCAATTTCTCTCCTACCCTTCTCTCTGTTACCAAGTTCGCCTTTCCAATACCCCTCTGAATCCTAAGGTCAACACCTGAACCTTTCTCAACAGCCACAGGGGTGGTAGTGATAATAAGACATCAGCAACCTGAGGACTTTGCATGAAGGAGCACAATGTTTATGGTAGGAGTTTCTTTCCTTTCAGTCTCAGATTTGTTTCTATGCGCTTTCTCACAACAGCTTCCTTTCCATTGATTCCCAAATATTCTTGACAGAAAGAGCTTTTGTCATGTACTGACTCCCTGGGCCTGTAGAACTATTGTTACATAGGGTACTCAGAGAGGTTAAGGTAACACACTCGGAGTGAATTCACCAGAAAAATATTTGCAACAGACAAAATCCAGCTCAGGCTGTACCAGCCCGGATGAGACCTTAGACCTTGCACTGGCCAGTCCATGCAAAGCCTGTGGACTTCTACTAAGGAAGGCAGACAGTCATATTTACTGGGCTACAGCTGTCACCAAAGTGGACAGAAACATACCACTGACTGTCTTCTGATGGGGTCTGGCTCACTTCATGCATATTGCATCAGGTAAAATGGAAAGGAAACAAAACTGTATTTGTGTTTCTAGAATGTATCTTCAAAATGATTAGGCAAGAGAGAGTTCAGAGAACAAATTTCAACTTTTTTTTTAACATTCAGTATAGTTAACAATGTTAAGAAAAGAGACATCTTTCAGTGGTTGGAGTGTAAAATTTAAAGTATTGAAACATGGTGAAACAAAACAAAACTTTCTTGCTAGGTTGGAGACTTGAAAATGCACAAATTGGCTAATGTGTTCAGAGGCAGAATTGGGAAAGTGGAGGTAGTAAAACCAAGCCAACTTCCCAAATCTATAATCCATTTTATATTTATTAATCTAGAGCTTGTTTCTAAACAGAGCTGTTTTCTTATTCACATGGATTTTTGAGTGCTGAGTAAACTGAACCTATGAAAGCTCCTTTTGAGAGAGATTTCTTTTAAATATGGAGTCAGAAATGTTCCTTATTAACTTGCAGCATCTGTCAGATGCCAGCATATGGTTTTGTTGTTATCTCTTTGAATTAAACAATGCTAATTTCCATATATCTCCATGTTACTCTTTTCCTCATACTTACTTAGTTTACTCTTTAATGCTTCTTTGATTCCAAATCTTGTTTGAGACCATTGAAAATGGGATGAGAGTTATAAAATAAATATGCTTGAGATGAATAGCTACATCTTTCATAAATCTGTTTTTTAATTGCAAATGAGCTCACCATAGTAATGCATTTTACTTTAATTACAATTTTGATGACCTTTTTCAAGCTGAAAGCCATTTCTCTTTATTTAATGACATGCATGTGTGTGTTTAGGGAGTTCTCTTGCTAAGTGATTTCCAGGAAAGCTAGTGAAGCAAACTAATGGAGTGTCAGATAATATTTTGTAGTGAGTTTATGGAATGGCGTTATTGGACCAAGACAAGACCTGTCTTGCATTTGCAAAATCTTCAATTTAAAGGTTTGAGAGAGCATACCAGAAAAGAATCCTCCATCTGCCTGTTTCACCATATGCAACTTGTACATTTGACCATATAATTTAACAATAGGCTGGGGATAGATAAGTACAATGCAGATTTGTCCCATTAATTTACAAGAGTACAAAGTATGTTTGAATCTTCTTTCTTTTTTTTTCTCGTTCTCTTGCTTACTTGCAGTTTCTTTTTAAATAAGCATCACCACTGCTCTTTCCTACAGCTTTGTTTGTAGAAGAAGCTGAAGTGCACTGTTTCTGACATGTATAGTGTAGAAATTCAGCCTGTAGATACAGAACTTGTCAGCTTCAGAGTGAATCTGAAGCAGGTGGAAGAGACACAGCACTGACTTCAATACAGTTCTGTCACAACGATGGTGGAACCAGAGTCAGCTCCACATACAGTTTATAAACACTTTTTAAAACAGAATTGCTCGTAAGTAAGCTCTTTCACAAAGACAGGCCAAAAGACTGGGTTCTTAATATGGAAATCGTTAAACAATTCTAGAGGACAACTGGGGTAAGATTCTTATCCTACATCTTGTTTTGCAGAGGAAGGGAAGCCATATAAACATTGGCATCAAGGTTTTTAAACCTTCAGTTGAGAAGCTCAGAAGATATAGAGCATCTGGGTAGCACTTAGACATATCATAATTAAGAGGCAAATGATATGTCCTTTAGTCACATGGTATGTATGACCTTAACGTAGTTTTTTAAACTGATTCTTTAAAACCACCACTAACATACAGATAGCACATAAAGAAAAAGCAATCATTTTCAAGGGTAGCTGAATATACAGAATCCAGCCTCTACATCATTTCATTAATCTAAATTTTATTTATTTCTTACATGAGTGAAACACAATATGTTTTTAAATTTATTTTTTTAAGAGAGTGAAGCCAAAAGCATTTTATAAAGCACAGACTTTAAGCTAAATTGATTTAGACTTTGAGAAATTAAGGGGAAATTACAGTTCGGACATCTCCTAATTTAGAAAACACGCTTTTCACAGTAGTTTTTCTTTTTCACTCCAATTTTCCTCTACATCTTCTTGTTTTCACTTAATAAACTACCTTCCCACATTGATCCTACCAGACAAACCATGTTTGTGTAATACATTATTAAAGTGGTGTAGTGATATAATATGCCTGGGGCTTTGCAGTAGCATTATTTCACTTGGTGTTCCTTGAAAAATGCTAAAGGAATTCTTAGGCAATATTAGATCCTTTCCTAATGTACTGCATAACCTGTTTAGTTTTATGCCATCAAGTTACTAAACAAAGTCAAAGGTGATGTAGTTTCCTGTATTCTACTTCAGAGTTACTTTTTGTAGGCAGGCTTTTTTCTCCTCGTAGAAAAAGTCTAATATTTGAGAGATGCTATATATTTGTTTTACCAAATTTTCCAGTAGGGAAGTCACACGGATGGTGCTTAAAGAGAACAACTTGCCATTTCACTATGAGAGCATGTACCAACATTGAAACACTCTCAATTGCTCATGTGCCTACAGCTCAAAATCTACTCCTATTGCAACCTGCTCAAAGGGCAATGCACACCACTTTAATTAGTTAAATGGACTGAGCCCTTCCTCTCTTCTCAGATTTGAAATCAAAATACTTCTATTTCTGTATGGAAAAAGAGGGTTGTTCTTAGCTAAAGAGGAAAATTACACAAGAAAAGGACACATCTTTCAGTTGCAAGAATTAAATGGTAAATAAAACTGACATCACAACAGTTATGGTACACAATGCAGTATGGTACATGGGTACTGTACATCCTGTTCGAGGACAGAGCTTTAAAAGAGTTGCCTTTTTGTCTTATTCTGTATGCTACAGTCTGGACCAGGTGGAGCTCTCCCAAAGGAGGGAAAGTAGGTTCCTTTCCAAAAACAGCTGAACACGTTCAAGTAGAAAACTAATTTCTGCCACCCTTATTCTGCCCTTTAAAGAGAATGAGAAAGACAGCAAGCTGGAGACTATAATACAAATAAACTGAAAGACTTCAACAAGGGGGAAGGTGTGTGGGTGGCCCTCAGAGGTGATAAGATGGATTATTCCCAGGAGAAAACAGGCAACTTCTGTAGTCGGAGAGAAGCCCAGAGCCAATATGCGAACAGTCTCATAATAGTAAGACTTGCTGAATGAAGAGGAAGAGTGAAAGGAGCAACCCACCCAGAAGAGACCCACACTGCAACAACGTGTTGCGCAGATTTTATTCTGAGCCCTCTCGTTTTAGTGTTACACACTACTGATTCAGATTTTTGGTCTCAAAAGTTGCTGTGTACTTGTTGGTGTTCCAGTACAGGAAGTCTGGAAATCAAGGGCCTTTTGGTGTCTTGTATTATGCTTACTTTTACAAAAATGTTAACATCATGGCTTACTAGGGAATTTCCATGTTTGGAAGATATTACTGAAATTCATGGTTTACCTATATTCAGTTTGCACTGGAAGGTGCTAACCCTATAATGGTGCAGAACAGTCATGTTTGAATGCTGTCCTCATTCCTGTGTCAGTTAAAGATGGACCAAGGAAAAGGAGTGCAATATTTCTTGTCAACAAGCTGTATCTGCGACTAGTAGAAGATGTTAGTATTGCTTTCATATCCTACATAGGCACTTTTCATCTGTCTGCTGATACTGCTGTCAATACTGGCAGCCAATACAGGCTGTCATTTTTGGATTTGTGATTCCAGTTCTTGTCTCTCAGGAACTGAGCAGAATCAACCCAATTATGCAGTATTTGTAGCAATAGTCAGATGTTTTCCACAACTGGACTTTGACTGGAGCAGATCGGCAAAGTTGTGTTAGCTAACCTTTCCTCCTCTCCCCATACTGAAAATTTAAGCAACTGGCATGTTGCCTTCAGCTAACTTCATAAATGAGCTATAACTACAGGATTGTAGTGTTAGGCATGATGGCCTGGAAAAAATTTTCTTAAAACACAGAAGACTTCTAGCATCTGATTTTTTCTGCAATGATATATTCTGTTCTCTAATAAAAAAAATAAAAGAATATGGACTTTGTTAGTCTTAGAGTAATGGATTTATCAGTTCCCTGCAGTCAGGGCAGCTAAACACTTATTGAGTATACAAGAACTTGTTAGACTCACATATAATGAAAAAAGAAGTCAGACATTTGCAGACAGAAGATAATGTAGCACATCACAGTTAAGCCTTTTTCTTGCAAGGTAGGATAACTAGGTGACTGGTACTTTGGGGTGTCCCTCCCTTCTCTTTTCTCCACTTTCACACCTTCTTCCCTTAAAGTCTGACTTATGGTAATACCTGTTCTATAATTTATTTGTAGTAATGAAGACATATAATCAATGAGAGATTATGTATTACTGTACTCTTCCCTAGAGGCATTGGTGTAAGAATGATCTTTGTAGAGGACTGATACAAAATAATATTAGGAAGAGTAGCAGGAAAGCATACACAAGGCTGAGTGATGTTTTAACTCTTGTCTATTTTGGGAGTGCTACACTCTTGAATGAGATCCTCCAGTCCCTCTCTCTTCCCCAGCAGCAATCCCCACAGTTCAAAGAAAGCTTGAAGTCCAGTAGGAGAGACTCAGGTATTCAATCTCAATTCACTTTTCTTGGCTCTCCCCTCTCAGTGAGGTATGCCATATGATATTTCAAATTAAATTTATTTTTTAGCCATGTCATTTAAGAAATGATAAAGCATTTTGCCAATCCCTTTTATGAAGGGAAACAGCAAAAAGGATTTCTGCGTTTTTTAGCACTAAGGGGACATTTTACCTGTGTGGATGTTGTGGTTTAGGCTGGCTGGGTGCCAGCTGCCCACCAAAGCTGCTCTATCACTCCCTCTCCTTGACCTGGGCAGTGGAGAAAAAAAAATACAATGAAAGGCTCGTGGCTTGAGATAAGGACAGGGAGAGATCACTCGCCAATTACCATCACAGGAAAAACAGACTCAGCTTGGGGAAATCAGTTCAATTTATCACCAATCAAATTGGACTAGGCTAAAAAGAAATAAAACCAAATCTTAACAATACCTTCCCCCTACCTCTCCCTTCTTCCCGGGCTCAACTTCACTCCCAATTTTCTCTACCTCCTGCCCCTGAGTGGCACAGGGGGATGGGGAATGGGGGTTGTGGTCAGTTCATCACACATTGTCTCTGTATCTCCTTCACCCTCACACTCTTCCCCTGCTCCAGCATGGGGTCCCTTCCACGGGCTGCAGTTCTTCATGAACTTCTCCAACATGGGTCCCTCCCATGGGGTGCAGTCCTTCAGGAACAAAGTGCTCCAGCGTGGGTCCCCCATGGGGCCACAGTCCTGCCAGGAGCTTGGTCCTGTGTGGGCTTCCCACAGGGCACATCCAGCTGCTCCAGCATGGTGTCCTCCATGGGCTGCATGTGGCTATCTGCTCCACAGTGGACCTCCATGGGCTGCAGGGGGACAGCCTGCCTCATCATGGTCTTCTCCATGGGCTGCAGCAGAATCTCTGCTCTGGTGCCTGGAGCACCTCCTTCTGCCTGGAGCACCTCTTTCCACTTCTTCACCAACCTTGGTGTCTATAGAGCTATTTCTTTCACAAAATCTCAGTCCTTTATCCTGCTGCAATGGTCGTTATACATATTTTGTTTCCCCTTCTTAAATGTGTTGTCCAAGAGGTGCTACGACATTGGCTCAGCCTTGGCCAACAGTGGGTCTGTCTTGGAGCTGGCTGGTATTGGCCCTATCAGACAAGGGGGAAGCTTCTAGAATCTTCTCACAGAAGCCATCCTGTAGCCCTCCCCACTATCAAAACATTGCCACATAAACCCAGTACAATGGAAACTGTTATTGCTGCATCATTAACGAATGTAGTGTTTAGAGCTCTTGTTCACATTACATTTGTTCATCTGGAATGTTTGTCTTTCTTTAAAAATACATAAATAAGAGCCCAAAGGGAAGTTTTAGAACTGTATGTCCTGAAACATTGATCTAAACATTGTTAATGGAAGTGTTATCTAAATCTGGTAGAAGTAATGAAAATTTCTCTAGGTGTTAAACTGCGGAATCTACTGTCACTTTGATATAAGGGTAGGACAGTAAAGTGGATTGCCTTGTCCATCAAAGTGTGGTTGAAGAAAATTTCACCGAGTACAGAGATAAGAGTGACAAATATACAGGAATTTTCATGTAGAATTTACCAGATTTAAAGAAATTAGACACTTACAAAAAAAAAAAAAAAAAACCACCCGGAAAAATCCTAGTGCAAGATGATGTAAAGTTTGCATGAATCAATTTAGCTCAGGATTCCTTTTAGAATTGGATATCAATGGAGATTGTGAAAAGAAAGATTCATGGTTTTACCCAAAAAGGCACATTTAAATTTGCTTGATTTCATTTCCTTGTCATTGGTTAAACTGAGAACAATATAACCATACGACTTTCACAGGGCCTCTAAAGCAAAGGTGGAAAGAGTTTGCTTAAAAATATATTTGCATTCAGCTTCATGCTATAAGGATAGTATTATCTTGAGTTTTAAACTGAGATATGAGGAAAAGAAACGAAGTAGGGTGTACAGTTTTGTCTGGTAGAGTGTTTTCCTTAAAGGAAACATGTTATTTGGCTTGAATTATTGGGTGTCACAGTGGCCAGATGGAAAACTCAATTTGCATTTTATTTTAACTGATATATCAACTATTCCATTGGCAAAGAGAGGTGTTACTTTGGTAAGTGAGAAAAACATTATTTTCTGCTTATAGTTGCATTAAATTGTTACAGTATGTTAGAAGTTTTCACTCAAAGCCTGTTCATCACTATTGCTGTTTCCCAGACTCCTCTATTTTTAGCTGTTCCTAGAAGTGAGAGCTCCAGTAGGTGTTACTGTGGCTGACATTTTGCTGCCATTTCCTCCATCCGTCCCCGTATATTGATGAATGCACAGTATATTAAAAGGGCTGCATATCTTAAGGACTTTGTGAAACCACTGCAGGGTCTTAATTGGTTTGCTGAGGCAGTACTGATATTTCCTCAATTTCCTCCAAGCAAGCTGACAGCTTAAGAGGGCAAGAATTCAATCCCTGGCTTCCCATATCTCTCACTCTTGTTAAAACGTATGCTTTGGTTTGAGAACAAGTCAAATACCCAAAGCTGGGGTGACTCATCAAAGCTAAACATCTTGTGCTCTACTGCTTGACAGGAAAAGACAAAATAGCGGTAGTTAAAATGTGTTTTGATCCACTTGACCTTCCTCTCTGTTTGGACACAGTGCATACGTGTTCCTTTTCTGCCTTGTTTACATTTCTCCAGAGGCAAAGAAATCATGGCCTTGTGGCCACAAACAGTATCTAACATCTTCCTTTGGTTCATGCTTACCTCACAGATTTGGGAACACAGAACCATGGCATCAACTCTTTTTCCAGCAGATATAGACATTCAGAGAAACTCTTTGTGTCCCACCATGAGAAAAAGGAATTTTGTATGTGCCACCCGTTTTCTGAACGTGTTTTGCTTATTTGCAGCTTCTGGGACATCTGTGATTTGAGATCTATTTGCTTTTTGCACATGTTTCCCCAAAAATCTCTTTTCTCTAGAACCTTATAAAGAAGCTTGCATGGGGCCTGAAATGCTGCAGAACTGGATCAGTAGATTTAGAGGGTTTTACTTTGTAAAGAGAAAAAGAAAGGGACAAGATTTAGAAGGACTGAGAAATGGAGAAGCAGCCTGCTATTTTCAGTGGCATTTCACACGGTCATATTGAAACCTTTAGCACTCCTCCGTTTCTGGCAAGAGGGCTTGTGTAAGTTCAGTGACATGGTAACTCTTTGTACTCCTTCCTGTAATTACTGGGAAAGAAAAATAAGAGTTCTGTTTAAAATTAGAAAAAGTCTTATTGGCAGTAGTTTCATTTTCTCATAGAAAATAAGTAAGGGTAAATTGTCATGAAATACTAGAACAGCAGTATTTGAACTGGAGACGAGTTTGCATTTCATGACATGCACGTTTGATTTCCTTTGTTATTCTGTTCCTGGTATTCTTCAGTCACTCTGATTTATTAATTTTGTGTGAAATGTGTCTTTAAGTTTGAGCAAATGAGAGGACATATGAAAGACATTTTTCAAAAAAAATCTCCACTCTGACTGATGGATATTGATAAGCTTTGCATGGCTGAAGCAGAAATTTTGCAAGCAGCAGAAACAAGTTTGTTTATTTATTTGTTTATTTATTTATTTTTCCCAGCCTGGTAATAAAAGTGAAAGTCTTGAGGAACACATCAAATGTAGAGAATGTTTCTGTAAAAGAGGACCTTTCCAGGGACAACTGGGGATCAGAAGAGCTCCTGTTCTGAATAGCAGCCCCAGAGGGCTCAAACTGCATCTGATGACAGTTAAAGAAATGCCATAAAGCAGGGAAAAAAGATATTAGAAGGAATGTTTTGTATTACTTATGATTAATTCCATTTTCCCCTTAGGCAAACAAACCATTATCTTTGGTGATGGCAAAGTCTTTAAAGTTATATGAAAATTTCTTGTTTTACTCTAAGCCCAAGAACGACATTTTGTTAAGAGGTGGGTGAAAGAAATAGGAATATGATAAAATAAGTGTGCAATTTGTAATTAAGTTTAGCTGAGAACAGTCAGATTAATGATTTGCTTTATTTTTCCTTCGGTATCAGAAATCCTGTATAAAAAACCTTGATTCAGTAAAATGTAGTTTACCATGCAGAGAAAATTCTATGGCTTCCTGCATTTCCATAGCTAATCTTTTTGTTGTCCTAAAGCCAGCTTTTATAGCCCAGAGCAATAATTTTTATCTACAGAGGAAGTTTTAAATGGCCCTCAATGTTGGGCAGTCTCCCTCCTTTTTCTTCTTCATAGTTAGAAAGCACAGTAAACAGCTCACACAGAATCACAGAATCACAGAATGGTAGGGTTTGGAAGGGATCTCTGTGGGTCATCTAGTCCAACCCTCCTGCCGAAGCAGGGTCACCTATAGCAGGCTGCACAGGACCTTGTCCAGGCGGGTCTTGAATATCTCCAGAGAAGGAGACTCCAC
>Ga0065711_1003949_pt1 | contig 29484 bp, 25 predicted proteins | sample Hoacrofraction12_FD_59098 | JGI IMG/M metagenome (GOLD analysis project Ga0065711, IMG submission 59098) | Hoatzin crop microbial communities from Cojedes, Venezuela - Epithelial fraction 12 v2 (version 2) | ecosystem: Host-associated > Birds > Digestive system > Esophagus > Crop | place... | reverse complement strand
TCCCCTCAGGGCGGCGGGCTGCCGGGCAAGGGGCGGGAGGGGGCCGGCGGCAAGCGTTAGCGTAAGCTCCGCTCGGGTTTTGCAGGGTGTTGGTGTGCTCGGCGTTAGGGATGTCAGGGAGCCGGTGCTGCGCCGTGTGCGCTGTGCTGAAGGCGTCGGGTCGGCGAGGCGTGTCCGGAGGGGAGGGGTGGGTTTAGGGTGGGCTTTTGTCAGTTAAACCCGACGGGGTTTCTGTCGTTTAAACTTCGTGTGACAGCACGGTAGGCTGCTTGACCTCCTTCTCTGGTTTTAGGTTTGTTTGGGTTGGCTTTTCTTTTGATAGTGAGCAAGCCAGTTACTAGTTCCTGTCTCTCTATATATGTGTATAAAAGCTGGAAATCTGTGAATACAAATAGATGAGCTTTCATGTTTGTATGTATTTCATCTTTATATGTAAGTATATGTATGCCTATATATAGACGTACGTGTTTAGAAAGCAGAATTTGCAGTATAATTTTTTATACATCCAAGCAGTGTGGCTGTTGTTTCACTGAAAATTAGGCTGGCAGATTTCTAAATAATGTCTTACTGTCTTGTCTTTTTTTTTCCTAGTGACCTGTAGTGCAGAAATCTTCCAGAATGCTGGAGTCCTATGTGACTCCTATTTTGCTGAGTTATGTCAATCGCTACATAAAGAACTTGAAGCCTTCAGATCTGCAGCTCTCGCTCTGGGGAGGAGATGTTGTGCTTAGTAAGCTTGAACTGAAGTTGGATGTGCTTGAACAGGTATGTTATGTTTACAGTAGTTACAGTCTGTGTCTTTGAGTTAAAAGAAGTTGATTAAATGATTTACATTGGTCTACACAGATAAACGTTCATTTAGTACTCACTGTTTTTCTTCTTATGCAAGTTGGTTTTTTCCCCCCTGCATTTAGTTATTCTTGCATTAATTCCATGCTGTTTGTTTAGTAATGAATGCTAATTCTTTGCATATTCTGTAAGTTATGGGGTGTGAAGAGAAAGGCTTTTTTGTGGACATGTTTCTTTTAAAAACCATTGTTTAACAATACGAACATTAATTTGATTTTGTTTTTCCAGTCATATTTACTAATTGCTTATAGTAACTAATGCAAAATATCACAAGGTAAAGCAGGATCTCTCTTTAATTATGCATACTAAACACAGGTTTGTGTTCTCTGTATTGTTTTGTGACTCCAGTTTTCAACATCCCAGTTGTATCTAAACTGAAGAGAAATTGAGGGACAGAGTCAACTGGTCATCTGGTTTGTGTGGATTCAATCAGAGGCTCTGTAAAACTTAGCCTTAAAAAGACAGGTTTGACCAAGTAGAACACTTGATATGGAATTTGGAGCCTGCTGTTGGTATGAACTGGTTAAGTCTTAGCAGAGGGACTGTTTCCTTCTATGCTTATCTGAGTTGACAGCTTAAGGAGTTCATTGTGAGATGGATAAAGCTGTTTTGTGTTGTGCATGGTGTAGCGAGTCTTAGCTAAAGTCCTGTGTCCAGATGTAGCCCAACTGAAGGGGCTGAGAGAAATGCAGCAAAAGATAACGGGAGGCTTAGACAATATGGCCACTGAAAGAAGAATAAAAGACAGCGAATGTGGTTTTCAATTTTGAATAAAATAAAGTGAGACAAGATAGGACAAGGGTTATATGGGTGAGACAGGAAATAATGGAATACGTTCCACCTGGGGAGACTTAGACTGGACATCAAGGAAAACTTTCTCACATTTTAATGAGATTATGAGGTATAGACTGAGGAGGCTGCATGGTCTTTATCAGGGGAGACCTTTTAAAATGTGAAAGAAACATTTATGGTTAATTAAGTATCTCTGATCCTATTCTGGAAGAGGAGACAGTCTTTCAAGCGATCCTGCCCTATTTTCTGTGCTTCTGTAAAGAGCCTGATTTGTCTCCCCTCAAGTAGATGGTGGCCTCTGTATTTTCTCTCGAGACTTTTAGTTTCTCATTTTCTTGGTACAGCTTGTCCATGTAGCCAGTGTGGATACGGGACTTCAGTTGTGCAGGATGTGTTCCTCCTGTGAATATTCAAAGACTTTTTTTAGTGCATATATTATGGAAGCAAAGAAGGGTTGATCAGAAGGGAATTCTGGAGGTCCTCTAGTCCAATCTCCTGTTGTGAGCAGAGCTGTTACCAGCATTATGTCAGATTAGCTTGTGGTTCTCTGCAGTTGAGTACTGAAATCTCCTGTATTGGTTGGGAAAACGCACTCTTTGGGTAAACTGTTCCGGTGCTCTACTGTGTAGAGAGAAAGTTTGTCATAATAACAAATGATGACTTGGGAAGGGTGTATCAAACTTGCCACATTAACTTGGCACTGTTAGGATTTTGCTGCTGTCTCCAATGTTGTTTCCTTTCAAACAGATGCAGTTTGCTGGTAGGTGATCCTTGGTTTCATCTTTGTCTGCCTGGGTACCAGCTGGGTACCTGAATATCCAGTGCAATCTGTTAATGTCGTGGCTCTTGTAGAGGCAAATGTTGCCATATGTACTTGTGCTCATGTCTTAGCAGCTTGAATGGGGATGTGAATATGCAATGAAAGCAAAATTTAGCTCGGATTTTTTTCTTTTTTTTTTTTGTACATTATTTGGCTGTGTGTTTATATGAAACGTAGTGATCTTAATTTGGCTTTTATTATTCTTTGGAACTTGTCTGGACCCACAGACTGTATTTAGGGTGTCTTTCTCATTTTTTGTGGAAGGGATGCTGCTTTATGCCTGCTCAACAAAACTCTTGGAGTATGTAGTATGTGGTAATACAACATCCCCAAGCCTTTGCGGCTGGCAGGGAGCTCCCTTGAAAAGCTAAAGTCTCTAAAAATTACAAGCATATATTATTTTATTTGGGTTCTCTGCGTGGAGGATTCATAGTATCCAAAGTTAGTCACCTTAGCCGCTCTGCTCTGCTTTTTGTCCGGGGCTGTTACCAGCCTGGTTTCCTGCTCCTTATCTGGCATGAATGCAGCCTTAATTTCATGCTTTAGGCTGTGGATACAAATGCACGTACCCTGGATATCTGTGTCTGAAGCCTGAAATATTTTCAGAGAATTCCAGCTTTTGTGGATACACGATTATTTGGGAACATTAGCATAGGTGCCAAACTACCTGGACAAAGCACCTCAGATTTGGCAACAGGTCTCTGCTTTCTCCCCTCACTCCTTGCGCTTCAGCTGATGTTAGCGTTCCCATCTCGTGTTGTGCTTGTATGGGCCACCAAACAGAATCCCAAAGAACAGATGAGAACAGATTGGAAACTGCTGTCTGTCTTCTGGAAGATCTTACTTTATTTTTGGGACCGAGATGGAACCAGTGCCTTTTGAAATCAAATGTAATATAGTTGTTGACACAGAAGATTTATCAAACCCAAAGAGAACGTTTCAGTACCTGAAAATACTTTGCATGTTTTTACGTATGTTTTATATGCTCTTGTTAAACTCAGCTGAATGTTACTGCAATAACTCTTAGGGTCTGTCCTTCCCCTGTGCTTCCACGCTCCCCCTCCCTTTTTTTTTTTTTTTGGCAATACCAGTTCCGTAGTGAAAGACCAGTACTAGTTTGTACTCAGGTTCAACCTTCTAGGTACAATGTAACTTTTGTACATAATTATGTCACTCTTTGAATAGCCAGTCGATTTTATAACAACTATCTTTAGTTGAAGATTAAATCTAATAAAATCTTGATATTAGTTTTTTTTTTTATCTTGGATGATTCAACTACTAGAAGATAAAGCATTCCAAGAAATTTTCCATCTATGCATAAGTGCCACATTGTACAAAAACTACTCAAGAAAATATTTTGTAATTGAACTTCAGAGTTAATATTTAAATATTGTTTTATGGGAAAACCTTTTAAGCACTTTTGACAACTTTTATGTGAAGTCACAATGGTACCAGAGGTAACAGAACTACCTATGAACTTGGTAACTAGATTGTGTGTAAAATTTCTGTTGACATCATGGTGCCAAAGAGATAGGGTACGTGGTGAGCTCTTTTTGCTGCTTGTGTATATTTCCATAACATTGTAGCTTATTATGTTAGCTGCTTTACAAACTCAGAAGGGAAAGATAAAGTGATCTTTGATTGGAAGACAAAGGAAAATACTGGGTTAAAATTTTGTTTGTGTTGATTGTAAGTCTAAGGCAGAATTTTTAGGAGAGAGGCTTTCAGCTGAAATCCTGCAGAGTATTAGTGAATGAGATGAAGAAAGAACACTTTGTGAAAACAAATGAACAATTTTCTTTAAACTGTTTTTATGAGAAAGCCTGTAACTGTCATCTTTTGTAATGGGGACTTAGAATTAGATGTGACTTTGTGTAAGCCTGGCCGAGGTAGGAGCTTCCCTGAATTGAGATGGGTGTGTGATTTGTGGTTTTTTTTTTTTTCTCCAAACTTCCTTAATGAAAGTTCATTAAACCCCCCGAACTGATTTACAAACTGAAAGCTGTACTTTCCAAAAAAAATAGAGCCAGAATTTTGTGTAGTTGTCTTTTCTGAAGGTTTTTGTTGGTAGTGAATATGCTGCATCTACTCTAAGCTCTTGAATGCAAGAGAGACTTTTTCATAGTACCAGTAGAAAGGCTGAGGAGGTATCAGCTGCAGAATGGAGAGAGTGTTCCTTAAAACTGCTCCTTTTAGCAGCTGTTGTCGCTGTGAGGTGCTAGGTATTCATGTGCAAGAACAGTTGACTTCACTTTTGGGTGACTAATTAGAGGCTATCTCAGGATGCTGAGCTGTCACAGTTGCAATAGTGGTTATTTCAACTCTGAGCTTATGACATAGTAACTACTTAAAAAAAAAAAATTTAGTGGGCTTTCAAAACATGTTGCTAAGGTTTTATTACAGCTTCAAGATGGTAGGCTAATAATAACACTAACTAGCTTTACAGAAATATTCTATAGGTAGACTTTATAATATATGACAAGTACTAAATACAAAATCCACTTGTCCTCAGAGTTTATTCGTACAGACCTTGTATACAGCAGGGATAGGTCTAGGATCAAGCAGTGCAAGAAAACAGGCTTTCTGGATCCACTGCTAGATATTTGTTGGGAATTCCCTAGCAACTTGCCTGCCTGACCTCAGAGTTTCAGGGACCCTCTCTATTTAACTTGTACTCATTTGTAGGAGTACTGAGTCGAAGCATGTAAGTACCTGAGCTGAGATGAGGTGCAAAGGTGCTTAAGCCCTGGGTTGCCTGGTTTTGCTGGGGAAATTCTGAAGTTCTGAACAAAGGATTGTATGTCCCTGAGTTTACTAAGACACACAACAGCTAAGAACCTGGGGGTGCTGATCACCAGCAGGCCCAGTACAAGTCAGCAGCGTGCCCTGGCAGCCAAGAGGGCAAACAGCATCCTTGGCTGCATCAAACACAGCGTAACCAGGCAGTCAAAAGAGGTGACTATCCCACTGTGTTCAGCGTTGGCGTGGTCTCACCTCGAGCACTCTGTGCTGTTCTGGGTCCCACAATTTAAGGATGTGAAGGTCCTTGAATGCATCCAGAGGAGGGCAACAAAGCTGGTGACAGGGCTGGAAGGCATGTTCTCTGAGGAGTGGCTGAGGACTCTGGACTTGCCTAGTTTGGAGAAAAGGAGGGCGAGGGGTGACCTTGTTGCTCCCTACAGCTTCCTGAGGAGGGGACATGGAGAGGGAGGTGCTGATCTCTTCTCACTGGTATCCAGTGACAGGACTGGGAATGGTTCAGAGCTGCACTAGGGGAGGTTCAGACTGGACGTTAAGAAGCATTTCTTTACTGAGAGGGTGGTCAAACCCTGGAACAGGCTTCCTAGAGAGGTGGCCGATGCCCCAAGCCTGTCAGTGTTGAAGAGGCATTTAGACAATGCCCTCAACAACATCCTTTAACCTTTGGTCAGCCCTGAAGTGGTCAGGCAGTTGGACTAGATGATCGTTGTAGGTCCCTTCCAACTGAAAATATTCTATTCTCATGGCCAAAACTATCACCCAGTGTCTGGGAGACTTAGATTCACTTATTTGTCAACCTGACAAGATTCACATCTGTAGTTCCCATCATCTAAGATGAAGACACAAATGCCAGGCTATAAGTAACTCCTGGTGAAGACATCAGTTGTTTTTTCCTCATTAAAACTTTAAACCTTTATAGCCAAAAATGTCAGGATAGGAGATCAGCAAACTGAGAATGTATATCATCATTAAAGCCTCGTTAGAATACTTAGTATTGTGAATGCTGACTTAATTCTGACATAATATGAAATATTATTTCTTTATTTTGCACTAAGCACTTATTTTCATTATTTTAAATCTTGATTTCTAGTCCTGGGACCAGGTCTCTTGTCTGACCTGTCTGATAAGCGTTAAGCTCATGCTTCCCAGGAGAACCCGTGAAGCTACTGGGGAAATTTCAACACTTTGTATCCCAAAGAATTTATCTAAAGTTTGGCACCTTGTTTTCTGCTGACTCGCTGCATGCAGCAGCTGGCTCACTGGGGCTGTCCTACAGAGATGTGACCTATGCGTTAACTGGGTGGAGTGCCAGGCATTTGTTTTCAGTTCTGGACTGAATTGCATCGGTGTTTAAAGCTGTGTGACATCCACATTAGACCTTGGTGAGGAGGAGTCTGGTTTTGCCAACGAAGAATTAAATAACTTTGTATTTACTAAGCAGTTTGATGTGAACGGCACAACAATGGGCCAATCTTAAGAGCACCGAGCTCTTACAACTCAAAGTACTAAAATATTTTGGAAGAAATTGCCTTGCTGTGGCTTTGTCAATATTTGTTTAATTCCAAATTGGCGTTCTTCAGAATAGTGCAGGTGGCAGACCACTTTAAGTGTTTACTTCCACCTGGTTCATTTCTACTTGTCCCTTGAATAGCGACATATTTTGCAGTAGCTTCATGTGAGAGATGGTTTTAAACTGTGTTTTATTATCAAGGACATGGTAATCCACGTGTCTCCTTTGAACAGAATAATTGCAATGTAAGTGTGCAAGCAATTATAAAGCCAGTTGCCAAGTCCCATGGCACATGGCTGATTTGAAGAGGGAGAATAAATTTTGACTTATGTTTTGTGCTAGAACTGTAGTATTTTAAGTCAGAAATGTGTTTTGAATTTTGGTATGTTTCAGTAGGTAATTCACTACTCTTTTTGTTGTTGTTAGGAGCTGAAACTACCATTTACTTTTCTAAGCGGGCATATTCATGAACTTCGGATTCACGTGCCATGGACAAAATTGGGATCAGAACCAGTTGTCATCACTATCAACACAATGGAATGCATTTTGAAATTAAAGGATGGAGCTCAGGTAAGAAGTGTGGTAAATGCTTTTCTAGCATTGAGAGGTTGATGAGAATAATAGCTCCTATAGCTCACCATCTTTAAAGCTATCTGAAGGGTCAGGCATGTGAAGTTGTGGTCCCTGTTATTTTCTGAGAGGCTAAGATTGTTATTCTCATCATGGCTAGTATCTTCCTTTATGCATATTTTCAATTCTTTGTTAGCTGTAGCTATGTTCTTGCAGATGTAAAACTGTGTTGAGTGCTCTGCCAGATTTTTCCTATGACTAGGCAAGAAATGGATTTCAGGAATAATACAGTGTTCTGTGTACTTCCAGCTTCTGCCTCCCAAGAAGCAGTGCTGGTTGCTTGAGACAGCTGTGTGTGGCACCACTGAGCATTAGGCGTTTTTCAAAAGATGTGTTGTTGTTATTGAAGGAGTGCTTTAAAGATCCTGGAGTGTAATTCTCTTTTCCCTTTAGAAGTTATAGTGCTTGCTTGAGTGTACTAGGAAGACTTCCTACGTGTAAGGGTCTCAAAGGGCTTCTTGTTTAGTTGTTTGCAATAATTAGTCCGTTACACCATTTTACAGGCTTAGGAAAGATATCTTTCTGACACAATGAAGCTGAAATGTGCAGTGGCTCAATCTTGTTATAAGTCTAACTTAGTTAACAAAAAGTACTTGGGCATGTTAATGTTGAGCTAGTGGTGTTTGTTTCTTTTTTTGTTGTCAATGTGGTACGTTAACTCTAGAGAGGTTTTATGGTGTGGGGTGTGTGTGTTTTTTTTTTTTCCTTTTATTTTAAGCCTTGGTCACATTTTAATTTCAGCGTAGCATCCTCCAGTTGTATGAAGGATCATGCAAAAGAAAATTCCAATTTGTGCAAAGCTCTCAAGTGTTTGCTAGGCTGCTTGGTGACCTGTTAACATTGAATATCAATAATCAGATACAAGGCAGCACGAATGTTGGAAAACACGTTTGCGTTGTGTTTGATAATTCTTGTAATATTCTTCTATAATTCCAGAGCTAAAAAGCTTTTGTTGCTGGAGTAGAAATCTCTAGTCCTAGGCATGCCACCCACACAGAATATGCTCACGTTCTGTAGGTCCACTTTATCTATGTGCATACATGTATGTGCATATACACACGTGTATGCACAACAGCAGCCAAATGCTAAGTACTTTTCCGCTGTTAAGGTAAGATTTCGAGGCCAGATGTTCCGTGAGAAATGTGTTTTAGAAGCAGCAAATTACAACTAATTATAGAAGTTGCAGAAAAAGATGTGTAGCCCATGACTTTGTGCAACCCAGAACTAATATTTGATGTTGGACCATGCAGACGGCTACTGCTGGAATGATCAGATTTCCTGCTTGCATGGTATTTGAAACTTAAATTTTGTGGTGCATACAGCAAAAGGTCAAGTGTCACGAATGTAAAGCACTCTCAAAACAAGTATTTGTTACAGATGTTTAAGATTCAGAGGCAAGAAAGGATTTTTGAAAATTGCAACTGACATTTGAACAAATTATTCAGTGGCATGTACACTCAGGAGGGTAAAATTTGGGTCCGTTCCATAGAAGGATTATCTTTGACTAACAAGAATGTAAATGAAAACAGTTTTGTGCTGTTTTCTGAGGATATGGTTTAAAAAATTGACAGCTTGAATTTTGTTTCTTAAATTACTATTTGAAAGTGTTTTATAAAAAGAAAATGTTTTGACAAATTCTTGCGTTATAACTTCCAGCGTGACAGCGTACTTGGCTAAAACCAGTTGTCATAAAAATCTTTGTAATCAGTGGATAAAAAACCTGAATGAAATAGAATATTTCTGTGGTAGTAAAATGAACTTTCAGTGAATTTAGCTCCAACTGGAACTGTTCTGCCAAGAACTTCTTGTCAGCAAAGAGCATAATTAGTGAGGAAGTTTAGTTTAGTTCTCAGAAATGTATTGGTTTGGTCCTGCATTTACTTCCTCAGATGAAACTTGTGATCAGCACGTGCGTGGTATCACTTGAGCAAAAAATACAATTTTTGACCTCAACTTAGTGTGATGTCTATTCTTTGGAAAGGGGCTATTTCAAAAAATGTTTATTTTGAAGATGTATGGGGATTAAAATACATGGCATTTTTTGAAGCTGTTGTCCAGTGGACCCTACAGATTTTTGTGAGCAAAAAACCTCTCTCCTTTTGTATGTCTTTGAAGAGTGTCAACCCCTTGGGAATGCTTTTGTACGTCTGTGCTTTACTCTGATGCTACGTATTTGTTAGTTCAGTTTCAGTGTTAGTTTGGTTGTTTTTCTGTTGTTTATACTACTGCAGCATCTCCTCTGCTGAGGTCAAAGTTTGGAGTATACAGTAATGGCTCAACTTCTAGTTTTATGCTAATATTATCCTTTTCTAAGGATGAGTGTTGTATAAGTGGCAAGTTCACCCAGTGATATACAAAATGCATAGTGCAGTATTAGGTGTATTTTTGGCGAATTTTGAAGTTTGAGCATTTGAAGGTCATCGCTTTTCCCCTTTTTATTCTGTACTTTTTCTCTGCAGGTGATAGTACCACTTCTAAAACCAGAATGTGAAATCATTATGGCTATTTTATAAGAAAATGAAACTTAAGTGCATTAGGAGTAGAACTTTGCAGTGATAAAAGTGATGTTCTATTGAACATGCTTTGTATATGCTCTTTTGGTTATGCCTTTGGTTAATACCAGTAATTGAAGTAGAAATTGGGTGTGAAGCATTTTGCAATGTGTTTTGATGTCTGTCAGCTTAATGCAACTGTGCCTGTTTTGCTCATGAATGTAATCTTATGCAGCACTGAGAATTTAAAGTATGACTGTAATGTTATCAATTTTGTGAAAGATGCTGGTAAGTACTATTTGAAATGTTACACACTTGAATATGCTGCTGAATTTTGCTTGACTTGTATTTGTTAAGTCATGGTAACAGACTCCCATGAGACTGTTCTTCATGAATGTTATGTATGGTTTTAGAGGGTAGTTAAAGTTCCAGTGTTATATTCTTTTCATTACTTATCTCTTTGTATTAAATCTCAGGACTGTTATCTAGAATTGAAGTCCCCTTGCTAAACCTCTGTTGATGCTGTTTCTCCCCCTAGTTTTTTTCCTTTTTTTTGGTCCTGTTGCACCCTTCTTAACTTTTTCCTTTTCTACCCAAACTTTTTTTTCCTTTTATTTATTTAAGCTATGTGAAATTCTTTGCTCGTTTCGCTTCCCCGCTCTGTGCCACAATACCTCTGTGCCCAAACCGGAGGCTTTAAATTCAGTTGGTGTGAATTGGGAAGGACAAGCCTGTGTCTGTTTCCTTCACCTTCCTGACATTACTACTAACCACAAGACTAGTCCTCTTTACATTCAGCCTTGAATTCTGTGGCTTTTAGTCTTGGAACTGACGCAAATGAGGAGATTCAAGGAGAAATGTATTATCTGTATTACTGCCTTGCTTTTGAGTCCTTGCCTTTAATCAGGACACAGTGCGTCAGGAATATGCTGATGCATATGAAGATGAAAACTCTCTCTACCCCAAGGATAACTAATTACTGAATCAGAGAAGACTGTTAGATACAAGCACTTAGAGGGGCACAGGGAAACCAAGTAGTTGTTTGGATCAGCATACAGACAAATAAGCACTGTTTGTTTTATGAGGCATTACAAAGAAGCTTTTGAAGGAATATAATAACTTTGTGGAAGTGTTGGAGAACAGCCCACAAGCATGACTGTCAGAATAACAGACATATTCTTATCTGACAATCAGTAGAGACTGTCATCAAGGAATGCTGAAAGAAGAAATTGATCTTGACTGGGAAATGATTGAGATGGCAGATATGGTATGCAGACCGGTTATGAAGGACTTTGAAAGCAAAGACAGAAGGCTTGTGTTTGAGGGTATAGTCATAGAATGTGTTTGCTTCAGTGGTGAAGCTAGCTGCATGTCCAAAGCAGTGCTTTGCTGTTTTCCACTTCTCACCTGGGCTGTAGTAAGTAGTTCAGTGATGTGTGGTTGTAGGGACAAGCGGTGCTTTTTTTTCCCATTTAAGTGTATGTGCATGCTGTTCAGTGATAGCAAAAATATGGTTAAGAGTTGGAGTGAGAGGACTAACTAACATTCTTTAGTGGCCCACCTTTCTACTTTTCTTTTGCTTGCATGGAAGCTCGAGGTCTTTATTTTTCAAATATTTTTATTTGACACTCATTTTCATAGTGGTATCTTTAGGTCAGTAAATCTGATACTGTTTTAATGTTTGCATACAAAATTTAAGGTGAAGATTATATTGAGAGCTGCCCTACAGGAAGCAAAATATGTCATCAGCTAGTATTGAATCATAATCTCGGGTGTTAAATATGACTGTTCATAATGTTATGAATTTCGTGAAATATGTTGGTGAGTACGATTTGAAATGCGTTCTTACACACTTGAATGTGATTCTGAATTTTGCTTGACTTTTATTTGTTAAGTTATGGTAACTGACACTCATGAGACTGTTCTTCATGAATGTTATGTATTGTTTTAGAGGGTAGTTAAAGTTCCAGTATTATATTCTTTTCATTACTTATCTCTTTGTATTAAATCTCAGGACTTTTATCTAGAATTGAAGTCCCCTTGCTAAACTTCTGTTGATGCTGTTTCTCCTTCCAGAGATTTTCTCCTTTTTTTTTTTTTTTGTCCTGTTGCACCCTTCTTAACTTTTTTCTACCCAAACTTTTTTTTTCGTTTTTCTTTTGAGCTGCGTAGCAATTCTTTGCTCATTTCTCTTCCCCTCTCCGTGCCACAATACCTCTGTGCCAAAAAAGATTATATTGAGGTTATGTTGCCCTACACGAAGCAAACTATGTTGTCAGCTGGTATTGAATCATAATCTCAGGTTTGTGACAAATATGAAATTCTGTGCCAATTCATGCTGCTTTTATTTGTATTGTAATAGCTGAATGTAACAAAGGGGATTGTATCCATTTCTGTGTGTGTATGCTTACAAATAAGTGTGTATAACAAATGAGCAGTTTTTTGTATTTCTTGCAATTAAAACAAATTCCTTTGTGTGAATCAGGCTTATTTAGAGTTTAATGTTTTCCAAAGGTTCAGGAAGGTTTGGCAGAGCCTTTGATTGGCTTTTGTGTTATTTTCTGTCAAGAACACCAGTCTGAACAGTTCTTATGTTTTTATATAAATTGTTTGATGTGAAAAGAAATGTTGTAGGTAGGAGACTCTCATTCAAGGATGTTATCTTTCTAGGGGAGAAATACCATGTCACACAAATCTCTTGCAAAAACATTTAGTAAACTTATTTTTTTCAATAGAGGAAACAGTAGAGTAAAGGTAGGCTGCAATGCCTGATAGAAAAGGCCTTGCAGCATTTGGTTCAGACACTTGTTGTCTTCGTATTTTCAGTGTTTTGAAGTGAGTGGCTAAAGAGGAGGTACAGAACAGCTTTGCTTAAAGCTAGATTAATATTCATGCATTCTAGCTGGACAAGCAAGAGTGATCATGGGATTTACCTGTTTTTTTTCTGCTAAGCACTTTCATATGAAACTTATTTAAAAGCTGGATATCTGTCATTTTAACTTACAGTAATTCTGTTTTCAAAAGAAGAAATTGTTTGCTATGAATTTGTTCAAAGATGCCTGTGGGCACATTTATTAATACTGTAGCTGTACAAGTGCTTCCACTGCTGTTGTATGGCCTCAGCCTGAATAGCTGGCTTGCTTACCTAATTGTGTGTTACTATGTTAGTCATGCTGGACACATTTCATGTGAATTTCTCATCATATTTCTTTTTGATGCCCTTTTCAGGGCTAAGTAATGGTGATTTCAAATGTCTGAAAATGATTACTATGAAAGGTATGAGTGGTACCACTGGATTCCTCCTATGCTTATGCCTGGGTGCTAGGAGAGCTTCCAGTATTGGTGTGCTGCCTATAGGCAAAAATTGAGGGGCAATCTTGACCTAATCCTAGTGCTTAGTCTGGGTGAGTGAGCCTTGCTTTTAGGTGTTTTTGCTAAAGAACAAGAATTCAGATAGTAGGCACTCTGGCTTTCTGTTCTGTGCAGTACGGGGTGACATCTTCATCAGCAGTGCTGTATCTAGCTTCTGAGAACTCCCATAGAAATGAGACATGATAAACTGCCCCAGTGTCTTGAAAATACAGGTAATGCTGTTTGTGTGAGAAGGATCTGACTAGGAGAACGCTTTTCTCAGCAGCCAAACAGTGGGTGACTGAGCAAGACAGGGAATGTGTGAATGCCCACTGCAGCTGAACTTTCTGCTTGCTGTAATGCTTTCCCAGTTTTTATCATGACAGTACATATGTGCATGAAACATGTAAACAAGATATGTTTTCCTTTCTTTCTGCCAGCTTGTATTCTAAACAGTCTCTCCAACTGGCTGAAAATTAAATGGCTATTAGAAGGATTTAAAACGTGATGGTTTTATTCCTTTGAAATATTTAGTCCTGTAAATGTCAACAATATACATCTTGAAAAAGAGAAGCCAAGTACACTGTGTTGGGCGTGTTTACTGTAGTGGTAGATTCAGGGACAGAAACGCAATCAAAAATATATTTGGGGCTGTATTCTTGGTAAGGAGTTTAGACTTTGAATGCAGTTCACTTCATGAGGAACATTGTCAAAATCAGCCTGGTCATTATTGCAAAATAGATTGAGGTTGTATAACACCAATGATTTTCAATAATTTTGTGTGTTTAAGTGGATGCGCTTTGTGAATTAGAAGTGTGATGAAGACAATGCAAGGCCAAGGGTGTGGCTCTGTGTTAGTACAGGTGCTGTGAGATAAGGAACTACTGACCTGTCAGCCTCACCTCTGTGCCTGGGAAGGTCATGGAACAGATCCTCCTAGAAGCTATGGTAAGGCACATGGAGGACAGGGGAGTGACTCGAGACAGCTAGCATGGCTTCACCAAGGGCAAGTCCTGCCTGACCAACCTGGTGGCCTTCTGTGACGGAGTGACTACATCAGTGGACAAGGCAGGAGCTACGGATATCGTCTGCCTGGACTTCTGTAAGGTCTTTGACACAGTTCCCCACAACAGAGAGAGATGGATTTGATGGGTGGACTGTTTGGTGGATGAGGAATTGGTTGGATTGTTGCATCCAGAGGGTTGCATCCAGACCTCGCCTGGAGTCCTCTGTCCAGCTCTGGAGCCCTCAGCACAGGAAAGACATGGATGTGTTGGAGCAGGTCCAGAGGAGGCCACAAAAATGATCCAAGAGCTGGAACACCTCTCTTGTGAGGAAAGATGGAGAGAGTTGGGGCTGTACAGCCTGGAGAAGAGAAGGCTGTGGGGAGACCTTATAGTGGCCTTCCAGTGCTTAAAGGGGGCCTATATAATCTTTTTAGCAAGGGCTGTTGTGACAGAACAAGGGATAATGGCTTTAAACTAAGGGAGGGTAGGTTTAGACTGGATATAAGGAAATAATTTTTACAGTGAGGGTGGTGAAACACTGGAACAGGTTGTCAGAGAGGTGGTGGAGGCCCCCTCCCTGGAAATATTCAAGGTCAGGTTGGACAGGGCTCTGAGCAACCTGGTCTAGTTGAAGATGTCCGTGCTTACTGTAGGGGGGCTGCACTAGGTGACCTTTAAAGGTCCCTTCCAACACAAGCTGTTCTGTGGTTCTGTGAAGCTGTCAGGAGCTGTGTGTGTAGTTAGTTTTCTCTTCAGTGCCTGTAGCAGCTGGAGCAGTAGTATCTAGTAAGTAAATGTTGCCTTTTCTCATCTTGTCTGTTGTCTTCTGAACAAGGTCTTTTCTGTGTACGTCTTTGTGGGGTAGTTCGGATCAAGTCTGCGCTTTTGAAAAAGCCTCCTGGTTGTCCAGACTTACTGTACTTTGACTTCCATCGTGAGGTTGCCTTGGAACTAAGGAGCTGGATCCTTATGGATTAAATTAAAGGGAGAATGTAGTGCACAACATGATAATGTTCTCCAGCTCGGAACTGAAATTAATGAGAACAGCGGTCTTCTGTGAGTTGTTAGTAGAATCAATACATTGTGATCACCAGCCATGGTATGGTCTCAGATTAGGAACACGGTGAATCTCACTAGACCAGTTGAGGTTTTCTTCAGAAGTTGTTCTGGGTGTTCAGGTTCAGAAAGTCTCTATCTAACCAACACTTGATGCCTACTCCTCTGCTTTTCGTAGTTAGCATGTCTGTGACAGTAGTTATCTCATGAAACATCTAATTATGGCCATGGTGCAAGCACCACTATTTTTTTTTTTTTTATTTTGCCCTCTCCTCCTTTATAAAACATCATCTCTGTAGTGTTTTCTGAGACTGCAGTAAATTTGTGCGTTCCTCTTATCCAACGGTTCAGCAAAAAGTTTACATGGTAAGAAAGCAGAATCTTTTTTTTTTTAATCACTCTGTTCATTTATATAATGGTTTAAATAGCAAATAATCTGCAAACAGTCTGGAATTGCACTCTCGGAATGTAATCTCTCTCAAACTAGAAGAAAAAGGAAAACTGTCTGTGGTAGTCAAGCAGGTCCCACATTACAGGCAAATACCAGTGCTTAATATCTATGTATTTGGCATGGACAGAAGACAGCAAATTAGCACTCACATCGTACTTTCAGCAGCATCTTGAACTCTCTATAAGTAGCACAACATACTTGTCAAGAGGATTTCAGAGTAAGATGGAAGAACTTTAGACATATGGGGATGCAGTGATTGACAAGGGAGGTTGTTGTGATTTTGCCTCAGTTTGCCACAGAGAACCATGCAGTTGCTTACTCGCTCCTTCCACCTCCCCGGTGGGATCAGGAGGAGAATCAGAAGGAAAAAGGCAAAACTTGTGGGTTGGGATGAGAATGGTTTAACAGAATGGCAAAGAGAAAAAAACGACAGTCAGTAATACTGATAAAAAGCATATACACCATGCAACGTTCTCGCCACCCGATGCTCAGCTTGCTTCCGAGTAGCAAAAGCCCCTCTGTCAGCCAGCTCCCCACTTAAACACTGAGCGTGTCGTCACGTGGTGTAGAATATCCCATTGGATTGGCTGTTTGGGTCAGCTCAGTCAGCTTCTTGGGAACATTACCCCTATCCCAGGTGAACCCAGGACAAAGGTAATAGTGGCACAACTGCGCAGTGCGGCTGCGCTTCAGATTGTCATGATTAATTTTCTTTCTTTGGCATGAACGAGTGAAGTCCTCATGTCCATACTGACAAAGCTCAAGGTATGACCTCATTATCATGGGCAGACAGTTCATAGCGTTGGTGCTATTTATTTTGTGCTCCTTTATACTGAGGGAACCTAATTCGATACCAGTAGAGAGCAAGAAGTTTCTGCTTTTCACATTTTACAAGTCTAGCACTAAAATTACTGTTGTCTTGTTCCTTCTGTTCCCAGAGCGCTCTCTCTAAACTGATGGGTTGCTTCAGTTTGAAAAAAATAATTGAAAGACAGTCTCCGTAGTGCATATGGACATATTATTGTATAGCTGCTTTACTGGTGGAGGGACCGCTATTTAAAACCAGCTTTCTTCCAGAAGTAATAAAGCCCCAACAGCTGATAGACATTATTGAGGTTCAAGACCTCAGGTTCCCTAGTTGCCTTGTCATGATTTGTGGTATTTTGTATCTTTTCATATACTCATACAGTCAGTTTGTCTTAGGCACATGGACTAGGCTTCTTGTGATCTATTCTGAATTGCTTTTTTGCTTTTCTAAAATTTAAATATTTAAAATTAAAGATTGTTATTTTCTGTTGTTACTGTTTGAGTATGTTGGCTTAGACTGGCTCATTGCCTTTTTAAGATGTTGCTTGTGTGTTGGGAGACGTGGCCTTGCCAAAGAGGAAATCACACTTTTTAAGTTTTAAACAACCTGTTGCCCACCAAAAAAGCAGTTCAATTGTCCTTTAAATTCAAGAATGACAGAAATAGATTTACTTATGGATATAAGTGGGTTATATACATTAATGTTTTAATACTATGTACATATAAGTGCATATGAACTTCATTTTAACTCCCAAATCAACAGCCCAGGTTTGGAGGCCCAGCTTTTTTTTTTTTTTTTTTTTTCAAACACTTTTGTGGCGCTAGCTCTGTACCTCATGTAATGTATGACCTTACTGTACGCTGTTGAACATCCCTGCAGCTGCAGAGACTGTTATCTTGGTGCAAGGAACACATTTGGAGCTTGCACTTCTAGGTTAGTCAGTCTTACACAGAACATCAGTTGGAGATCTGGCTTTCTCAAGTATCGAGAGGAAAGGATAACGCAGGTAGGAATAGTATGTGGAGAAAGGCTGGAGCAGCCAAATGGAGATATAGGTGAGAAGAGGTTGAAGCTACCTGATGGATGTGGAGGGGAGAGATGTTTATTTGGGGTAGTGGTCCTTTAAGCTTTCATATCTTTACAGGTAATTCTAAATACATTGCTTAATCAGATGAGGATTGCATGGTTACATGAAGACTTTAATTTGTTTGCCTTGCAACACCTGACTAGCTGAGATATCTCTCATTCATTTTGGTGGAACCTTGTCAGGATGCTGTATTTTGGAAAGATACAATCCTAATTATGGACACACTGGAGTGGTTTTGCACATGTAAGAATCTTTTGGAGAATCCTGCATAGCACTGAATTTCTTGCATGTGTCATAATACTGCAGTTTTAGTAGTTTAATATATTATTATTTTCTCCTATGCTTTGAGAATTTTTTTTTCAAAGCAGATTACTAGAACACAGTTGTTTCATGGGTTTGTTCTAAAATAGATGTGGATATGGAGCTTGCTGTTTTCTGGATCAGCTCATATTTTAGCAGAAATCAGTGCTCCGTGGCATGTGTTTCTGATTTTGTACTTCTCTAATGCCTTTGGCTTTTGGGCACACGCTTTTAAATTAATCTTTTTCACTTTCCTCACTTTATTTTTGTTTATTCCCTTATTTTTTCTTAACCTGTGTTTTTAATTTCTAAGTGTGTTTTTTTTAAACTGTGGTTTTTTTTAAACACTGAAAATATGGGCACTGTAACTTATTGTTACAAATAGGGCCATTTTAACGCATTTCTCTCTGTGTCTTTCCCCCCATACGTCTTATAATTAATTTTACTTCCATAACATTCTCTAAAATTGATTCTAGTATTTGACTGTAACTTGCCGCTGGCAAGTTATGTTCTATTTAAAAAAAAACAAAAAATCTAATTATGTACGCCAACAGCCAGTAAAACTGCCTGACCCCCAAATATGCACATTTCTCTTTAGTCATGCACATGAAAACTTACAAACCTATGTGAAATGCCAGTGTTAACAAAATCTGTGTTATTAATTTTAACCAAAAGCAGGTGCTTTTCTCTTCTGTGTGGCTAATCATATTTCTGTGCTCATCTCTGTATGAGTTCTGTCCTGCAATACAATTTCACTTTAGTGAGCTGCCTCTTACACATTTCTTTGACAATTAACATCCATGCTTATCCCACTTCTGTTGTTATTCCCACTTTGCTCCTGACGTAGTTCAAAAGTTGACAGGTCAGTAGTGCTGCGTATGTGGAGGGGAAGAGTTTTTGTCTCGGAGGAAGCTAATATTGCTTCTTTTACTCATTTGAAACTCTAGTTCCCTATTTCCTACTTTGTTGCTTTAGATCTCCTTGGCCTGGGGGGCTGTGATGTTACCTAACCAGTGAGGAAGCAGCAGACCTACTTGCCTGTTGTGCTGCATGGCTGTGGAAAGTTGGTTCTTTATACATACGTTTGTGTGTGTGTATATATCTATGCATATTAAAGACAGCTTCCCATCTGACTGTTCTTCATTTCATTATTGCTTGATGGCAAGGAGAAACAGTTGGGATGGGAAATATGAATAGCACGTAGTACATAGGTAAACAGGTGCTTTACATAGTCATAATTTCACAGTTATTCCACTTTTTAGTAAGGCAGTGATAGCAGTGAAGAGCTGTTTTCTGACTGTTTGGTGGGCTGGCACTGTCACATATGCCCAGCTGAATGGTAGTCAATGTATATTGAACTTCTTTCCTTCCTAGTTCTTCTATGGACCATCTTCATATGTTCTGTAACCACTAGATAACTGCAGACCTCAGACTGTTTGCACTACATAGTACAGATGTACTCTAGAAAGTTTACATGAAGATTGTGAATGTTATGGTTGTTTATCGATCGAATTGGCTGAATTTGCTGTGTGGAGGGAGAAGGGGAAGAAGATATGCAAGGGATTTCTAGGCTGCAAAATGAACTTGGAAGGTGAATGTCAGGCTGAGCTCTTGGCAAAGCACCAGTTAGAAGGTGCATTGTTGAAATGTAAATAAGAGTTTTGTTCTGTACTGGCTAAGATAGTATCTGGTACTTTTTTGTTTTTCTTTGTAGTTGTTGTGCTGCTAGGGAATTGAAGGGATTACGTGTAGCAAACCAACATTGTAGTAAGGAAAAGGATGGCATAAGAAATTCAGTATTAGACCTAAAGCAATCATGACCATTGTAATTTGTGTTTTAGAACTTTGGAGTATGTTGCAGGTCTCAAAGTTGTAGTGGATTTGAATATGAATACATTAGAACTGCTTTTAGTGCAGCTTAATGCAGTATGTTTTTTTTTTTTTTAAATAAAGCATATGAGTAGGTAGAAAAAAATACAGAAACCTCCCACTAATGCTAGTGATTTGCATATGCTCATATATACCAGATGAAATTACCTGTGTTAAATTTAACACAATTTACTGTCTCTGGGATATGTATGAGTACAAAGGGGGTGTGTATGTGTCTGCACGAGTTTTTTCTAAAATCAGCTTTGAGTGCTGATGTTGGAGAAAATTTAATCAAACTTACTGGTACCTCCAGAAGGTGACAGGGCTGTTGGTTGTTCAGGTCTTCTGGAAGTTCACTCCTGATATAGGTCCTGGCTGTATTCTTCGGCTCTGTATTTCATGATTGTAGTATCTTGCACTACAAAGACTTTTAATCTCCAAAACACAGCTGCTTTGGCAGGTCATGCATGGAAGTACAGTGTAGTTTAACAAACTATTGCATTTTGAATAAACTTTTAAGAGAACTACTAATCGCACAACTTAAGAGTTGCTTCAGAGTGACTGTTTTGAATGCAATGACACATGCTTCTGAGGTTATTAATCTTTCTGTGATACTGCCTGTCATGTACAGATATGGACAAGCATATCACATCAAAATTAGCAGGGAAAAGAGCACATCTTGCCAGAACCTTGTGCATTAATACATAATGATTTTGGAGACACATAAGTATTCTGAGTGCCAACAGTTAAAAACATGGTACAAATGCTGTATTTATAACTTTATGTATTGGGAGATTATCTATGGAGACAGCTAAGAGGATGATACAAACATTCATCTATTTGAAGAACTGTGCTGTGGGATAGTCCTGGGCAGGTAACTAACCAAATCAGTCCGTGTTAGCCAGCCAGCAGAGCTGTTCGTCCCTGCCACAGTCCCTTTCCTTCCTTACGATGTGGACTGAGGCGTTCGGAGAGCGGAAGCTGGCTTTGTATGTCACTGATGAAACTGAAATTTGGGTTTCAGACCAAGTTGCATTTGCTGTTAGGCAGCTCAGGGTTCAAACTGGCACCAGCTGCTTTCAGAGCAAGGTTGTCGCAGTGTAAATCTTCGCTGTTCATGGTGATGCACCTGCTAGAAAAGGTGGCTTGGTTTCTTTTTTTGCTGTGGTTTATTTGGTGAATTGGTAATTGGGGGTGATGTCATGGTGTGTATTATTGGATTGTGGAACGGAACCCATTTGCACAGGAACAGAGACGGTGATTGCTGCGATGCAGTTGCTACAGAATTGCGTTTCAAACCAGACTTTGGGGTTTTTTTTCAGGTTTGTAGGAAAACCCTCCAATATTTAGTCTTTTTGATAGTAATCCTTGTACCTGTACTGATTTTACTTAGCCATTTTTCTGACGTACTTACAGCAAGAGAGTGTACTGCCAATAGTCAGTGTCTTTGTTCCAAGGCACAGGGTAAAAGGATTTATATATCAACTTTGGCATAATTCCTAGAAGTCCCAGGTTGGATTCTGATGCAGCTTTCCATGGTGTAGGTTTGGAATACTTCAAGTGATTTACTTTGGATTAATTCCAGATTTGTCCCAATCCAGCTGACATCAAATCAGGACCCTACAAACCAGCTTTGTTTCATGTAGTCGGGTGAAGAGTTTGGATTGGTATGGTTTAACAGGGAACGAGGTGAGGTAATGCATTTAAAAATATTTCCTTGGAAAGGAAGTAGTTTTTCCTCGTTTGTTGATAGATTAAAGCATAGTTAAATTTGTTGGAATGTATTTTAGCTCCTCATTATAGCAAAACCTACTATTTCAGAATGGGCCTGATTACAGATTTTGTAGTGGAAAAATACTGTAATTCATCCACCTTTGGTAAAACCATCTTAAAATTCCAAAAGACAAAATACGCTTAATTCTTTAAAGTACAAAATATACTCTGAAATTATACCTTGTTCCTTTTGGAAAGAGTGGTATTTTCTCTGAAACGGTGTGATTCAATTATAATTTATTAGATACAATTATTGAACTTCAGCAAAAATTCCTTTATTCACCTATTGCTTGTGAGTTACCTTACCATATCTGCACTTAGAGTGGTTCCTGCTAAATAATTTTGATGCACAACTGATGTGCATTGTGTTTTATTTTGAACACTGGTGGGCAATAATAAAGTCTATCCCAGTGAGCTGCGCTTTTCCAAAAGAATGGGGAAATGTTCAGGTTTAAATGTGCACTTTTGCTAAGGAAGAATCACTGTCTTACCTTTTTACGGGCCATAGAAATTGTAGTGTGCTGCTGGCAATATCCTGGACCATCCAGTCATCTCAGTCATCTTCTTAGTTGAACTCCAAATGTTAAATAAACATTAACTTTAACTGTAAATATTTGGTTTTTTGCTTCCAGAGAAGATGGAACAAACTTGATCCCTGTATTGAGAAATATGAAAATCTTTATTGTTTTGGGGTGGTGTTTTTTTTTTTTCCCCTGTCTTCTCTTTGGCACGTATGTTTAGTGGTTCTGCCTCTGGCTTGCTAAGAAACCACATGCTGAGGCCATCATCTTGGTTTGTTGAGGATCCTCTCTTGCTTTGCTTTACCCAGGCACCCGTCAGCTTTGGACTAGTTGGTGTCTAGGAGGGCTATCTGTCAAAATGCAAAGGTCTAAAGAGCCTAGAATGCTGTAAGGTGTTGTCCTTCATTTTCAGTGTAAGTCGTTACGGATTTCACCTAATTGGAGGATGAAGAACACAAAATTGCTTTACCCTTTTTTGTTTTATATGCATGAATCATTCTTCTGGAAGATTTTGTCATGTAAAAGACTATATTGATTGGAGTTATTTAATTTACAAGTATTTTCAGTTAAAGCTGAAAATGTGTTTTGGTTTCATTAGATAGCAAAGCGCCCTTTCCCCCTCTGCTTTTTTTCCCGTGTTAGACTGTCGGTGTTATTCAGCATTTCAGGTTAGTGTAGGATTCCCTGAAACGAGCTGACAGCTGCTGAAGCAGCAGTAGTGTGTAATTACTTAGAATTATGCCTAAAGCTCATTAGTCCTGATATTTTAGAATGATGTTGATAATTAGGGACTACTTTTCAAAGAGCCGTAGTGGTTTCCATGCAGCTCTGTGAGCTGAATGCTCCCCTGACCAATGCCATCAGTGTTGCTCTGCTGTCTACTGTGGGGACCAGTTGTGTTCCGGTCCTTTGTGTGGTGGGCTGCTTCTAGGGTTTTGTGTTCCCAGTGGCAGGAGAGTGTCATATTTCATGGCTTGTGGGACACTTTCTGTAGGTGAAAATCATCTGGACTCTGGTGTATATTTGCATGTGTAGTTCTGCTGCCTTCTGGAAGCCTCTGCCTTCCTGCATCTCTACCAGATTCCAGGTGTTTAAGCTTTCTGCCCTGCAGTTTTTGCTCAGCAGGGCCCGATGAAGACCTGAGAAAGAGGGTGGATGAGCGTGTGCTGCTGACTCCATATAATTCATTCAGCCTGTTCCTGATGGTCCTCTTTCCTGCATGTTCCTCAGGTGCGGACAGTGATGGGGTTGTGGGGTAAATGCATTGTTCTGGCAGTGGAAAGTGGCCATCTTTCCTGGAAGCTCTTCAGCCTTTTTCCCCGCGTGCATTTAAATATGGGCTCATTATGTGATGGAGGAGAGGCTACAAGCCTCGTAGATAAAATGGTCGTGGGGAGCAGGCTGCCTGCTCCAGTGCAGTCATCTGGTGTGCAGCTGAGGCTCTTAGGAGAGGAGGCCAGAGGGAACAAGCTAGATGAATTGTGCTGCCATACTGCATATGGCCTGCGGGCTATAGGTTGTTCATACCAGATATTTCCTTACAATTGTGAAGAACATTAAGATTTTGCAGTAAAACTTTAGAAAAATAGTTAACAGCATGAGAAAAATCTGCTTAAGCCACAATGAGCTCTAATTCTTTTTACCAGTCTTCCACAAGGAGGGAGCATCTGGTGGACAGAATAGATCAGAGTACCGAGTGCATATGCTAGTGGTTTCATTGTCATCAACAGACATTACATTTTTTGTGATTTATTTTGTGCAATGAATAAAACTTCATTTCCTGCTCTGTTAAGGATGTTCTACTTGCTTGACTTGTACAAAAATAAACTGTGGTTGTATCCATATAAAAGTTGAAAGCAATTGGGTTGCACAGAGTTAGCGGTGGACATCTTTTTTAGCTACTTAGGTGTATGGAACAGGTCTTTTAATCTAAAATCCTCTAGTTGTTGTTGATGATGCTAAATCTTCTGCAGTTAACTTTCCTCCCTCAGGACTGTTAACTAAAGGTCAAAGTACTTTCATCTTTTCTTGGTTTATTACATATCTAAGAGTATTCCACTCATAAATGTGGCTTATAAATCTGTACTTTGTTACCCATATACTGATTGTTTAAGGACTTCTGTCCTCAGTAAAGGAAGACCAAGTGAACTGTGTATATAGTTGTTGGAAAAGCTGAGATTCACTTCTATTGGTGTGTGTATAACCCCAATTCACTTGAAAAACGAGCATGCTATAGCTGCTCAGTCATTTTACTTTCGGCATTTTTTATGAAAACATGATTTCTTCAAAATGATGCATTCTTTCTAGTGAAATTCCAGTGTTGTTTTTAGCCTTTCTTTCTCTTTTGTCTTGTAAAAAAAAAAAAAAAAAAGAAACAAGATACTGAGTTTGGAAGAACATAGAGCAGTATTTTCCTGCTTGTCAGAGCAGGTCCCTTATGTTTTTGGGACTATTCTGCATTGAGTTGTATCTAATTAAACTGCTGCTCTGTTGTGTGTGACTTGTAGCTTGAGTGTCTGGTTCTCCATTCTGGCTGTGCTTCCTCTGAAACGTTGCTGTCTACTTTTCACTGAAGTGCCTGCTAAGGTACACGAGTCCTGTGGCTACAGGGCACTACCAGGGAGATGCTCTTTTGGAGGAGGCAGCTGGACACATCCAGAGCTAGTGTATCTCGAGGCCACCTTTCACTTCAGGTGGATGGTTGTTTGTGTATGAAAACAGCAGAATATTTTGATAAGACAAAGTAAAGTTGGGTTGCTTTCAGGTATGTTGGAAAACACTGTTTGAAACAGAAATACCAAAATACGGTTTTCCAGAAATCTGAAAGTAAACTTCAGTGCTTTTAGTTAAATGATTTCCACACCCTGCCCCCCCAGTTGTTTTCATATTGATCTACTACTAAAAGCAAGTGTGAAGGTAATGAGACCACAGGAGCCTGACTGCAGTGAACTGGCCAGTGTTTTAGCAGCTGGTGAGGAACAGACTTGCTTCAGAATTGCTGTCTGCCAAGCATTCATCTTCCCTCCGGCTGTGCTGAACCTGGCTAGAGGTTGATGATTCCGGCCCACAGATTCTTAGTTAGGGATACAGTTATATGATTCTGACTCTGGGTGAAGGTAAACTGCAGCTAATTCGAAACTAATGCTTCATGTCTATCCCTTGTCAAACTGTTCTCATGATTTTACTAATACCAAGCTCCTATCCAGTCCTTGGCACCAGTGGGACTGGTACAAGTCCTGTGTTTCTTGCTTACTCATAGAAGGTGGATCCAAGCTCTTGCAGTAATTTTTTATGATCTGCTTGCGCTGGCGTTTCGTGATTTCTGATTTGGTAGGCTTCGGAGCAGAGAGCAATCTGATGTGCTCCTTTCTCATCCTTTGTGGAAAACAACTGGGAGGCAGTTTGCTAGTTCTGGGTAGGTCCGCAAGGAAAGAGAAAGCTTCGGGGATTGCTGCTAGCAGTTCTGAAGAAATCCCCAGCTTTCTACTCATCATTTACTTCGGATCGCCACTTGCTGTGCTACTTGCTGTTCTGTAAGATGCTGTACTCCACTCTGAGCTGTTTTCTGCCACGTCAGCTTATGGTTTGCCTTGCTGAACTCCCATACTGGTGAGGTACTGCTGTAACAGAAACATGATGGAAGTATGGTCTGGTGGGATTGAGCTTTTTGAGTGTTGATGCCCTTCCTCTTTCAACTTTTGTCCTGCCCTGCTCTGCCTGAAGACAGTCAGAAAGAAGAACCACACATGTGTTTTCCTTTCCCCTCACTCCCATGTGCCTCATCAAAATTATCTTAATTTTTAAGTTCTTTTCTTCTGTATGTTCTAGTGTTTTTGATTTTTGCTCATTTTTTGATGCCCAACCTGTGAGTTTTGCCCATCTAAAATGTCTGGTGTATGACATTTTACATTTTATGAATATGTAATGTTCTTGGATATCTTCACCCAATTCAAAATCTTAATAGTGATGATACTTGAATCTTTAACGTGTATCATGTTTGTATTTTATACTATTGTTTTTTTCATTTGAAGAAACACACTTCTGCGTGAAAAAGGCTTAAGTACGTTCTTGCTCTCTGCCTATGCAAGATTATTATAAGTAAGTGAAGTGTTCTTCTATTTTCAGTGTTTATCCCTGCCTGCAGGGAGACATGTAGTGCTTTCTTAAGCGATTTCTATGAGTAACCTTATGAACACATTCAGGTCGTAATAACATAAAAATTTCCTCTGTACATGATTTTTTTTTTATCATTGAATACTGTTATGTTGAATTTAAACGTGGTATGATCCTGTCTGTGCTGGCTTGATACAACTTCTTGCACAAATCAAAATCTTTTTGGTATTTATTTCTATTCTTCTGCATAAATTCATGTGTTCTGTCATGTTTACTCTTACTATTGAATAAGAAACAGTTTTGCTGATGCAAGGCTGTCCTTTTCGTTCTGCAATTTAAGAAACACAAGTATATTCCTAAATATACATTCTGCCTTTGCTCTGGTTTTGGTTCTCTGCAGCGTGCGGCCTTTTCAGAAAAAAAACAGGGGCTTAATGTGTGTCCTGTCCTGCTTTGGAAAGGCACCATGTATGTACAAGCAAATACTGCAGTATGACGCTTCTTGATTTCAAGTATATAGTGATTAATCAGTGATGATTCTAAATGAACAACAGCTGAGTCTTGCATGGTTTGGAGACTTTTTTATTTGTGCCTGCACTACAGTTTCAAATCTTGCTTTAGAAATGGTAGGAGGGCAGGCAGGAAGATATGGGAGGACAGGGATGCTTACTGACATCCAGGTCAGCCCACGCATGTAAGAGTTTGGTAGGCTTGAACGTTTTCAGAATGATTCTTAAGCTTTACTGCCTGAGAGATCTCATATGTTACAGCTTTCTACTCATCATTTACTTCGGATCGCCACTTGCTGTGCTACTTGCTGTTCTGTAAGATGCTGTACTCCACTCTGAGCTGTTTTCTGCCACGTCAGCTTATGGTTTGCCTTGCTGAACTCCCCTTCCTTGCTCCAGCCACCTCTCTCTGTTAACAAACCCTCTAACCGTTAACAAAATAATGCTACATTTGCTACTTCATTTTGAATGTTAATATAGATTTATTGGAGCTATGGCATCATTTGTTTTGCCTTAATTAAAGGAGTGCAACACCTGAGTTTGGAAAGGTCATGGAAAGGTTATACAATAAATCATGTTGTATTTTGAAGATGAGTAGCATATAAGCATGGTCCCCATCAGAAAGCTAGACCTTAGAAGCTTGTCATGCAGTCCTGTACCAATTTCCATAAATATTTGTTTTATTCAGAATCCTGATCTAAACTAGGCTGAAAATTAGAATAGCAACTAATTAGAGGACAAAGGTAGTTTTCATCAATGTTTACAGTATTTGGAAACGTTATTTCTTAAAGATTAATGAATCTTAAAGATTAACAACTGCCTGTCTGACAACACCAGTTATATAGTACTGTCTTTTTAAATTTAAATTTATACAATTAAAAAAAAACAGATATGGATTCTATTAGAATAGCTCAGTCCCTTTAATAAACTATTTGGGTGAATTACATAATATAAAAAAAATCAAACACTTGCACAGTTTCTTGTGGGAGTTTCTAAGTATTTTCATTTGGCTTGGTAAGCAGAGGTAGTGTACATAGAATATTCTGATGTAGGGTTTTCTTTCTGATAGAAATGCAAATAGTAGTAGTCTGTCACAGTTCTATTTATGAATAGAGCTGTTTATAAACTCTTACTTGATAAAATTTTTAATGAAAGACAGTTTACTTTAGGAAAAATTGCCTTTTCTTACCCTCTTGGGCTTGCTACCTATGTCCTGTTTTTCCATTTGTTCTTTTGAGAACTTTCATTTCTAAAAAAGTGTTACTCCGTGAACTGTTTAAATATTTGATGTTTTGTCCAAAGGTTCTCATATATGATTCTATAAAACCACTTCTATATTTTCTCTAGAGTGTTAAGTATTTAAGACTGAAGTCAGTTCATCACTGGAATGTGAAGCCTCTTCTTATAATCCATTTTCTTAATTGAGTCATTGCTTTCCCAATCTCTTAATTAAAATCACTCCTTTCATGGGAACATAGCCTTACACTTTAACATATTTAATAACTGATGTGTAATATGCATTTAAATACAAATTTAAATTACAGTAACAATATAAAATGCAAATCCTTTTCAACACCATTATCTATTTTTGCTGTAGTCTAAGACTTGGATAAAAAAATTATTAGCAGTAGCATACCTTGTGATTTGGTAGAAAGAGGGTTCACAGTGTGGTCTTGAGTGTGTTGGGGTTTTCTTCGCTTTTTTGAGGCTGCAGATATTATGTTCCCACATGTTGCGAGTTACGTTATCTGCTCGGTAGATCAGTTCTTTTGCTGGCATAACAAACTTCTAGGAACATGCAAGTTGTTTGAAAAAGTCCCTGATAAAACTGGTAAGTTTATCGAACTTCAAACTAGTCTCTAGTATGTATACAGATTCAGAGACAATACTCACTGGGGCTTAGTCTCTATTACATTGAAGCTAGCCACCTGTTGGTGTTTGCTTTGTGGATAGCTGATTTTCTTCTTTGCTTGGGCCAAGCACTGACTGTGTGGGTCATGCAGAAGGCTTCCCGTTGTTACAGTGGGTAGCATTTAAGGTGCTGCCGGAGATCAGCTTGGGGACAGCAGTGTTGCCACTTCACTGTCCTGATGGTACCTTCTGGGAAGTCTGCAAAGCCTCTGACTCCCAAGGCCGGCCGTCTCATCCATTGCCGTTCACAGCCCTTCCCTCACCTTGTGTGTGGCCCAGCAGGTTCCCCAGTTGTCAAAACTCCCATGTAGTTCAGTAGCTTTACCCAGTGTGTTTCACTGCTGCAATATATGTTGCTCTTAATTAATGCAATTCTGAAACCAGTAGTTTGCTTGACCAAGGATTGATTTGAAAATAATTGGCCATTTTAATTTCCTACTTAGCAGTGGCATCTGCACAAAATACCATGCGAGTAGCAGGTAGTTTCACGAGTCTCTGGAGGGCATCGTTTGCCACAGCTGGTGTTGCTGTACTCTTATTCAAGAAAATGTTTTACTGAATATCTCATAACAAGCTGCTGTTACACAGTCATGGTGGTATTTTGTAATATACTTACAATAATCCACCTGCATGGGTTTCAGCAAAAGCTTTAATGAATTGAGACTTCCCCCACTGCTGGCCTCTTCCTACCTCCCCACCCTGAGTTGGAGAATGTCCCAAATGCTGCTTGAGAGGTAATATTGGGGTGAAGGTAGGATCGAGAGCAGCTCTGCTGAGAGGGGCTTGGGGGGTACTGATAGACGAAAGGCTGGACATGAGCCGGCAATGTGCGCTGGCAGCCCAGAGGGCCAACCGTGTCCTGGGCTGCATCAGGA
>Ga0065711_1003148_pt1 | contig 29484 bp, 14 predicted proteins | sample Hoacrofraction12_FD_59098 | JGI IMG/M metagenome (GOLD analysis project Ga0065711, IMG submission 59098) | Hoatzin crop microbial communities from Cojedes, Venezuela - Epithelial fraction 12 v2 (version 2) | ecosystem: Host-associated > Birds > Digestive system > Esophagus > Crop | place... | reverse complement strand
GGGGGGGGGGAAATCTCCTGAATGTGCAGTATAGAAAGACTATGATTATAGCTAAAATGTGCAACTTGCATTTTACATATAGTTTGTATCTGTTAGGAGAAACCTGCATGCTATTTATCCAATATTTTGATTTTTATATCCATTTGTAGTCTCAAAAGTCTTGGAAGAAATCAGATCTAACGTTCTGACATGGTAACTTCTACTGCTGTTGAAATCTTGTAACACACTGTTTCTACAGAGCTACCTCCATCTGGGAAAGCAGCCTACAGATTACTACCATGTGCAGTATACTAGGAGCTTGGTTTGGAGCATTTCCTATTCCTCTTGATTGGGATCGGCCTTGGCAGGTTAGTATCTGCACCTTTATCATAAATATAAAAATAATAATTTTCTGAATAAGCACAAAATTGCTCTGAAACTGCACAGGTGTATTGGACTTACTTGTTAGCTGTTCCTACAGGGTTATGCCAAGCATTTAAAAAGTCATTGGAAGCATTCTGTGCTTACAGTGTAAGGATGTAAAATGCAGAATTATTACCTCCCTTTTTAATAAGTTCTTTGTTATAGATTTATGAGTGTCTGTTGCATGCAAATTTTTTCATGAAATAGAGCTGTAAGGATTTTGATATGAAAAGACTAGACAAGGAGGAGGAGAAATGTGAAATGATGAAGATGACTCCAAGTTTGTCTGCCTTCAGTCTGGTATCTTTTATTGTTTATGCATACGGAAGGAAAGATGCTTTCCTAGTGTTTTAGTTCCTCTCTGTCTTCCATAAAAGCACTTAACAGAATGCATTTTAAATGGATTTGGATTGATTTGTGGAAATGGTGTGGCCGAAGCACTGTGCTAAAATCTTACCTTCTGATTTCAAAGAAAGGCAAGCATTAGCATTGTAGTTGCACAGTAAAAAATGTGAAGATGGCATTGCAGATTCTGTCTTTACAAATTCAAATGTCTGTGCTGTTTTCTTAATGTTTTTGTTGGCATGAAGAAATTATTCCATTAAATGTAACTGACGTCTGCAATTGCCATAAAATGATGACATTGGTAACACTTTTTCCTGAATGTCCTCAGTGGATGTTTTCTTTCCTCAGGTTAGTCTCAGCTGAGCAGTACCTACCAGGCCTGTTCTTAAGCAGATGGTTTCAAAGGTTTCTTTCAGAAATCGGTATAACAGGCGATACGCTTTTCTCTTTGGTGTAGTAGAGACATTGTGGCTTACAGCTGCAGTGGAAATTTGTCTTCTGTAGGTAGCTAAGAGCTTGCTTTTATGCCACCAGCCTTTCATTACACCAGTGTAATGAGATATTACAATTCCTATTTCAAAAATCATGGTAGAGTAGTAGGTTAATACTTAAAAAAAGAAAAACAACCCAACGGTTTTCTTCCCTAAAAACACTTGGGTTTCCTGCAAGATGTTTCACCATCAATCTGACGTAGGTATGTGTTCACAGTAGTTAATTGTTGATGGACATGAATGTCGCCCCAAAATCAAATTCATTGAAATGCAACCTCTTATCTTGTGAAGTCTTACCCACCTTCCTGTTCCAGTGAGAGGCAAACACTTCATTCTTGCTCAGCTAGGATTTTAAAATGGCATGTCACATCTGGCAGGTTTTATTTTATTCCCATTCTTGCAGTCAAGATTTGTCAGTGTCTTCACTGTGTCATTTGTGCTTTCACTCAGTCCAGAAGTGTTAATGAAAACTTGCATTTATATAGTATATAGTGGCATGTTGTCCATTTACATGCTTTGTTCACTTTTGTCAAAAAAATCCAAAGTGCTTTCTGTCTCCTCTTTGCTTACTGTGAGGCACTCTTAAGGGTTGCATTTCCTAGTATAGAACTTTGTCCTCTGGGATGAAAACAGTTGTGTCCACAAATAATAATGGAAGAAAACAATGGTCAGCATTTAGGATTAGAAGAAGTACATGTACATGTATTTTGGATATTCAGTAACCTAAATGTAATATTGAGTGCCATCTGATGCATCCAGCAAGCTCATGTGGGGCTGCTGGCTATGGCACAGGACCTAAAGGAGACCCGTTGCCTTTCAGAGCAGTAGTGGGAGGCGAGACAGAATAGTAGGATACCTAAAATGGCACTGAACTCCCACATTTAGACAAATGAATCCCACCCACACATGTGACTGTCTCTTTTAGGCAGATGCAGATACATGAATGTGTGCGCACACATGCACAAAACCTAAGACTTTGCTAATATGCTATGTATAAAAATTTCACCTTTTATGCACCAATGATATAAGGAAAACTTAATTATTAAGTCAGTAGGCTTTGATTAACAAAACAAAGACACTAATCTATTAAGACAGCTACTTGAAGTTAATTTTTCACTTTATTTGTCCATTCCTCCATCTTCCCATAGTAGGAGACACAAGTTTGGTAATGGTCTGGCAGCTTTTTCTGTTTAAAACCTCTTCCAAGTCAATAAAAGCCAAACATGACTGACGAAAGTTAAGCTCTAGAATCTGTATGTAGACATCCAAAAAGATATTATCTGACTCCTCTGAACAGCAAAGCACCTGCAGAAACCTCAAATACCGTAACTTGTCATGAGCTGTTTCCGAACATGAATGCTCCCCAGAGAATTCAGGCAGCAGCAGAAACTGAATGTCTGCATTTCCCTTTTGCTTCACCATCCCTACCCTCATTTCTGACATACTCCTGACACCAAAGTTGGCAGTGGAGAGTTTCTGACTATCAGTTCCTGCATCAAAGCAATTTTCACGTGCCTAGATCCAGAGCTTTTGGTGCTGTGTTCTTTCACTTAAGTTTCCCTCATATTTCTCCATCCCCACTTTTTCACCTTTTACCTTGTAGTGTTCAAAATCGTGGGATGGGAAAGAAATCTTGCTTTCCATTTTGGATCTGAGCTGCTTGATCATGATTTTAATCCTCATGTGAGGAATTCAAGAGCAGCCGTAGAGAAGTTTGCTTATCAGTCCTGCAGGCTGCCACTTCAACGGTCTTTGAAAACTGCAGTTTTAAGTGCTAATTTTTTAAGATCTGCTGTATAAGGGGAAATGAAAGAAGCTCTTTTTAAAGCGTAACGTAGTTTTTAAAGTCAAATTTTCTCAGCAAAGCAACACAGTGAAGCACCAAAAGGGCTACAAATCTTCAAGGCAGAAATGAACCTCTTTAAAGTAGTTTGTCAGCGATCCTGTTCACACCTCTCAGAAGTTTGCAATCACCTATCAGTAATTTAATATTTTTGTGAAGGTTGTCTCTTAAATATTGGTCACCAAGGCATAGAAGAAAAGACAAAAAAGCATCCTGGCCAGGCACTTTCAATAGTTGCCCAGGAAGCCCAGCTTTCAGTTCAGCCAAGCTGAGATACATGTCAATCAGGTTCTCTGGAGACACTGAACTTCATGCAACAGTTGGCGTAAGTCTTGTCTTTCTATCACCACTGAGTAGTATGGATTCTTCAACACAGGTGCTGAGTTGCACATAGTAGCTCTGCACTGCTCTCTCAGAAATCTTCAGAGCCAAAAGACATTTCTGTTGGTCTTCAGAAGTTCACTGGGCACTAGCAACGAAACCCCTTTTTGCAAGAGTATTCCTTTTGCTACCTGATGTCAGGTGATTACAGAAAATCAGAGTAGACTCTTTCACTGTAGCAGTGAAAAGAGGAGAGGTGCTTTCTGTGTTGTCTTCAGCCTCAGGTAGGGGAAAGAAGAAAGGCCCTCATAAAGGGTTATGCGGCTGTTACAGATCTGCTTAGTTTGGGAAGGAAAGCTTTAGTGCAGATTGCCTATCACCTAAGTGAGTGACTGATCTAACCACTAACTTACTGAACGTAAAAATGCCTGTACATAATGCAGTTGCAGGAAGACGTTCTTTATTTAAAAAAAAAAAAAAAAAACCCCACAACACCGACTCCCAGAAGACATGGACTGTCTTGTATAGAACCTAATCTAGCTGGTATGCTTACAGGGACACCTACAGATTAAGTCCCAAGCAAGGTCTGAAAAAAATCGTGTGGATCTTAATGTAGGCTTAAAAGTAATCAGAGCCCAGTCAAAACCAAATTACTTCTAGGCATCTGCATGAATAAAGTATTAAGCTATCATGCTTTTGACATCAGCAGTTTCTTGTGTTAGCCTACAAGTAGAGAGCTTGAGGATTACAATTTTGGATTTACCTTTCTCAGATCCAAAAAGGGACTCAAATTGAATAATGTAGTCTTTGGAGTCAACACCAGCTTTTGAGATAAGAACAGGTTTCATTAGTGATTGTTTTCCTTCTTGTATTTTACACTTTGTTGTAAACAATTTTTAAGTAAACGATTTTTTCTTTTTTCGATCTGTAGTGGAAATTATTCTGCTCTAGAAGAGAAAATGTGGTTAAAATCTTACTATATGGGTGAGACTAAAGTGGTATTACCATTTTAGAGAGCAGTGTTAAGGCCTTTAAGCCTACCTGTTGCAAAATCTGGTTCTGATTTCTTTATTGGTTATGGTTAGTGTTGGTGATGTAACAACGTGTTACGGAAATACAGCTGTATTTGTACCTTTAGCTTCAGACAATTAGTTATTTAAGGAGTGTTGTAGACAAGGCAAAATTGGTACTACAAAAATTGGATGGGTCAACAATAGTTGAGAAATACCATGTGATAAAGCAAACTGAGGGATTCCTCCTGCTGCCCCTGTGCTCTGTTTGTAGCCCCAAAATGTTAAATGTTGGCAAAAACATCTGACGTTCAGCAGGTCCAGGAATGCATTTTGAGTTTGGAATGAAAAGTGCTATTGCTACTCATTTAGCTCTGTTAGAACAATTTAATATAACCTGAGGTTCACACAAAAAGTTAAGCACTGTGTCTTAATTGGTGTATTTTTTCAGTTGATCAGGATTTAGCACTTTACCAAATCTGGTGTCGACACTTTAAACTGTAGATCATTTCAGAGTGTCTACAGTCTGCCTCTAAACTGACTGTAGCCCAGTTCAGAGTGGAGTACGTAAAGCCACTTCTGTGAAGTCAGTTTTGTTCACAGAAATGGCTTCAAATGAAAGTGGCCTGCAGTTACTAACCTGAAGCAAACTAGAGGTTGAAGGAACAAAAGAGTACTGAGGATGCTGGAATGCCAGTAGAGCTTTGAATAAAGCTGCCTACACTTTTCTGTAAGGCACCTGTTGGCCACACTGATACATATGGCAGTTCTTCTGATGTCACTTTGTTGCTACTTTGTGGCCTTAAAAGAAAAAGCAATTGAGGGCAACCCTAGGTTCGTTTCTTGCTAATCTATTTTCCAGTCCTTAGCTGTCTGTATACGGGACTGGCATCTTTTCCTGCAATCTTAATAGAAGAACTGAAAAAATATATGGTAGTCATCTTTTTACATCATGGTTGAGATGCATTAGTAGAAGCTGAGACATATGTAATACCATTACCTGTATCTTACCTGATCAGAAAATCAGATGTCAATATGTCTGGTATATCTGTCACTAGAATTTGTTTTTACTTCAACGTACTTCAGACTTCTGTGGAGTAAACTTGGTAAGAAACTCATCATCAGGAGTTCCAATTCACATGCTAATGGCTAAAACCGAAATACTACTTCATCCTGAGTTATTAACAAACCAAAGAAAACATATTGGCTCTTGTGACATGCAACAAAACCAAGATAAATGCAGATGACTCAGAAAATCTTCACTTTATTTTCCATGTTTGTTTGAAAAATGTTGCATACAGGGGACATTCAGATTAGTGGGCCTGTCTACATTTAAAAAATAATAATGTAAACTGCATTTTTTTTAGCATACAACAACTTTTATGCTAAGTAAATACTACTTAATAGGAACAGAATATTGTTTTGGAAATAAAATGACATTCATTGTCTGAATAACGTTTCAGAATGAAAATGAAAAGTATATAAAGCATTTCTGTTATAAGTATAAAATATATTGCTGAAAGTCACTTGGTATCCTGATGATTGTTTTTCATTATTCTTTTGTTCTTAAAATAACTTCTTACTGTAATTTGGCCATGCCTATTGCCTCTCTGCTAGTTTTCAGAAAAATTTGGGGTTTTGTGCAAAACAGTTCATCAGGAAGGCCTACTCTATGGTTGTTCCTGGTTAAAGGTCTGCAGGATTAAGCCTATCTCAGATAAAGGTAAAGGTAGTTGCTTTACCAGAATGCAAGTTAGTCCCTACAGTAGTTACATTGCTGTACTTAAAAAAACAAAACCAAAAAACTTTCCAAGACTTACTCTGCAAGACATGTTTCAGTTTATTACAAGTGTCAGACTGGGAAAATAATTTTGCCAATGTTTTGAGATTACTATCTAATTCCTAAATGATTTAAAAAATAGTGTGCAACACAATTACGATCATTTAAATAAGGCTATCCTAGATGATGTTCAAAAGGTGTAAAGAGTTGTACATCCATCTCTAGTTGGCTCTAGCCCTCAGATGCATGGTGGCTATGTAAGGGTTATGGTTAGGACTGTTCTAGCAAAGAAATAAAAAATAAATTTCTTTGTTACAGTTGCTCATTTTTTTCAGATTGCCCGTTTCAAGTTGATGGTGTACTTTTAATGATTGCCTGTGATTAGGATCCTAGCTTCCTGTGTCATCTGAGAAGTGGCACCTTAAAGCACACCACCACAGAAACAGAGCAGGATTGTTTAGGTGTTACTAGACACAGTGTGACAATCCTTTCTTTGCTCAGCCTGAGGTAATTCAGCTGCAAAACAACATGATATAAAGACTGAAACCTCATCAGCACCTTTTACGTGTGGTGGAACTAGTATTCCAGATGCCTCATCATCATTGACAACAACTGAATTTTGGAAATTGTGAAGTGCCTGGGTTTATTGCATGTTTTGATACCAGACCTTTAAAACATGTTCCTGAGTTTACTGTGTGCCTGCCACCCATCTGTCTGGATTTTTTTGTAGCAAAATTACTAACGATAAAAAGTGACTTTGAAACAATATTCTGCCCACAGTGTTTTCATATCATTAGGTAAAAGTGAAATAGATGTATTCTCACTTTATATCAGATGCAAACATAATAGGTAGTGCTGATATAACTCAAATGAGTTGATTGACTGCCATGTAATTTAACCAATATGACCATAAATATTGGCCTAGATACCTCTCAGACATTTGTAACCTGAAAAATAATCTGGAGAATCTTGGGTACAGTTACTCGAGTAAGATGAAATAGGACTATGAACTTTCACACTACTTTGTTACTCTTAACACAGCTCAGTTTCATTCTTCTATTTGCTTTTGGATCTACCACCTACTGTGAAAGTTTTGTTGTAAAAGAAGTTGCTTTATGAGAGTAAAAGGGATAATATCAGTGTTTGAGGGTTTTTTTAAACAGAGGTAGAAGCTTGTTCCACTTTAGTGGGGATGTTATTGTTTATTTAATATGTTTTCTTAATGTAAACCTTTATGGTGAGATCAAAGGCAGTTATGCTTGCTATAACTTTAGAACACAAATCCACAAAACCAACTTCTAGTTACAAATGCCAGCTTCAAAAAAAATCCTCACACTTGCTTCTCTTCGGCATGTGCTTGTCAACACACACATTCTGTGCAATGTGATAAGACACTTTTAGTTAACATGTGCATGCAACCAAAATAGATTAAAGGCATGTACTGAAATTTTTAATACAGCACAGACTAAACAATTAGGAATTTAAGGCATGTTAGAAACAGGGAGTTAGAGTAATTGTGCTCATTTATTCAGTTTTAAAGTTAAACAGAAATTATCACATAGCTTTCTCATTGACAGTCAGAAATGGATTTTTTTGAAATAGTAAGCATACAAAAAAATCGAGTTTAGGAATAGGAGAACAACACTCATAAAGAATGGGACCAGTTTACTGAAAAAAAAAAAACCAACCAAACCCTAAGTACAGTAGATCGCCCCACTGTGTTTGTATTTATATAATTAAAGTTCCAGCAGTCAGTGGCTTACTCTATAATATCTTCAAAAATTTTATTTAGGGTGTTGGTGCTCTGGCCTGTAAGAGTCTGGCCTTTATGTCCTTATCAATGTCTATGTAATTCCCGTTGCACGGGATGCAAATGACAGACTTGTCATAGATGACAAAACTCATGCAGTCAGAATTCCGGTTTAACTGGCTACGTGCACAGTACAGCAGAGCAAGGTGCCTTGCTGGGATGCTGCACGATGCTCTGCTTTCCATGCAATATGCTAAGCGTTCTTACATCAGTTCATGGGTATTCTAAAGAATGCTGAGGAATCTAGCTTATTTGTATCCTGAAAGGCTGGAAATTCCTGTTTTGATTCCTTATTCTTAAAATGAGTTGTAATATGTACTAGAAACCTTGCAGTTCTGTAGTGTCTATTGAGCTAGCCTAAAGAAATCTCTGTTAAGTCCTATCACTGCTGCCAGATGAAAAGAAAATGCAAAAAGAAAATTTAAACAAATAGTAGAAGTCAGGATTGTTTTGCATTAACCACTGGCTCATGCTCTGTCCCTTAAAATGCAATTTTTGTGCTTGTTAAGCATGTAGGTGGAGCTTTGTTTTTGCCAGGCTGCTGTTGAGATCCCTGGTAATCATACACAGGTTGTTACAACTCCGTTTTCCACATGGATTTGATACGTAAATTGACTCTTCTTGTATCAGGCTGTGAGGATGGTAGCTGATGCTTCCCAGCTGCTGGGACAGACAAGGCATTTCATGACAGTTCCCTGAAGAATGTTCTGCCCCTCTCCTGTGCTCCCCACACTCTTCTCTCCAGATCAACCTTCTTCTCCCTCAAAAGTGCAGCTGGGCAGTGTTACCTAACATCTTATTCCCCTGCTGCTGATCCAGCCTAGACATGACATCAGTACTGGGGTAGGACATGGCAGCTTCCTCACAGCAGAAGGGAGCGTGTAGTGGAAGAAACTGAGCTGAATAGCTCTCAGGGGATGAGAGGGGCGTATTACAAGTTGCATACTTTAAACAAGCGGAATGGAATCTCTTAGAATAGGCTGATGGATATTAGCTGCTTAAATTTTTCACTTAGAGGCAGTTTGTACCAAGTCAGGGAAGCTAAACTAAGTTTAAGAGATAACATGAAAGACAGGGCAAAAGCAGACCAATCAAGCAAGTGAAATTCATGTAAAAAGGTCCAGCAGAAAGTGATGGGGGCTCAGAAAAACAAGGTCAGCAGCTAATACAAATTAAAGCAACCCACTTTAGATGGACAAAAAGCATATGCAAGGGCTGTTATTTTAGTGCAGCTGATGTGCTTAAGAGCCACATCTTAATCTGTCTTTGATAACTCATTGCTTTAGATACACCCACGGCTGCATCTGACTATGTGTAGCCTGAAGGCCAGCAGTCAAGAATAAAAGGGGCAGAACTAGCATCATTACCTGTTTGTTAGGGGGTTTTTTGCCCTGCCTTGAGGGTTAGAGAAAATAGCATATGGATGGCAAGGCTCTTGAGTCCACGCTTTTAACTCCTGCACTTAGGGAGTTGTTCAAAAGGCCAATCGAACTGCCTTCAGAACTGCTTTGGGCCATCTGACCAGCATAGTAAGAATGAGTACCTGGCCTAGTACCCTTCTGTTCTGTGCCACAGAAGGGGTGAGGTGGGGTTTCTGTTATGTCTCATTCATAGTCAGTGAGACGGAGTGTTGCACAGTTTCATCCCTTTGCCCCCCGTCTTTGCCAGCTGCCATTGGTGAGGGTTGTATTTCAGAGGTCAGAGACTCATGTGTTAAGTGAGACAGCCTGAAACTTCTGTGAGGTAACACTAATTTTTAAAAAGCAAAGAAAAAATTGAATGTTTTGGAAGACAGAGAGAGGCATAATTAATGTTATAAGTTACATAACTATTGAAAAACCATGTTCCAAGTTGCAGTTCAGTCAGGTGAAAGACGATACAACAGTCATCAGAGATCCTTTTAATTGTACCAACACTCACCCACTATACACAAAATACCAAAAAGATACAGGTTCAATGGGTCATTAGGGATACTGACTCTGTAGTTAAGGGAACATGAAAAATTCAGAGCCCAGCATCTACCTATACTTCTGAAAACCAAATAAGCAACTACAGATTCACCTAATGTAGGTAAAATTTAATGCAGGATCATTGATCACTCAGAGAATTTGATGTAAAAAGACCACTGCGTTAAGAAGCCTCTGTCCATATTTTGCGGATATTAGAGTGGTATTTGACTTCATCAGTGGATAAGAAAGTATGACTTCTGTTCCAACTGCATGTTACTGAGTCAGCAGCTGAGGTTGCAGGGACTTTTTATTGTTTTGTCCTTTAGACATGTGTAATAGCCTGCAAAATGCTAGAAATAATTTGATTACATTTCATTTAAAAGTTGAAAAGATCCACCTGAAGCATAAGTTTAGCCAAGGCCACAAACTCATGTGAGTTTTAATTATACACAATATCTTACCATGCCAAAGCATCTCAAGGCTTTTTATAGAAGATCTACAATACCATTGTTAAATGAATGCAGACAAGCAAGTCTTTGGTTTGAGAGGCAACAGCCAACAAAAACAATTAGCAGAGACAGAATGTCCAGTAATGGAAGAATGAAACAAGGTCAATAAAGAGTACCTAAGGCACCTTGTTTATAGTCATCTTTGCTACACTCCTTAAGACCTCCAAATAATATATAAAACTGCAAATGCTAAGGAATGTGAAGATGAAACAGCTGAGGAGACTGTGAAGATGAAACAGCAAAGGACAAAATACATTACTCTTATTCCTAGTTAAAATTCCCATGATCAAAGGATGTGAATAAATATATTGTGATATAAGCGATAATGAAATAAAGAGAAGAATCAGACTTAGAGGAACCAGTACCATTAAGAGTAAGTTAATTTGATATTAATGAATTGCAAGTCAAAGTGCAGTAGGAAAGAAGGCTGGACACTGAGACGTGGATATTTTCTTTAATGTCTAGTGCATTTCTCAGTCTCAAGTACTACAGAAGGAGGAAATAACCCCCTTAATTTAAAAATTAAAAAAATAGGAGAATGTGGTCTGTACCTGCTTCAGGAACATGCACTGTACAGCAGGAAGTGCAAAATTGCCCTTGCCAAAAAAAACAAAGGAGAATTTTTAAGAGGGATGGGAATTAGTTTATTCTATAATAAATATTTTTAATCACCAACTTTGAGACTTTCATCAAACGCAGTACGTCGCTGACTGGTAATATAAGCTAAGTCTCAGGACAGACTGATTAAGTTTTGTTTCGGCCTTTCCTCCCTACAAATCAATACCAATTAAAAAAAAAACAGGGGGTGAGGGGTGAAGAATCCCATTACTTCTTTGCCTCAGCACTAGATGGTTTGTGAAAGTGAGTCAGCTGTATTGAGTCAGTTCCCTGCTCTTATACTAGGAAATAGAGCTTATAATCAAAGCTCTCTAATATAACTGGCTTACTACGTGTTTTGCTGAACTGGGTGCAAGATGTTATCTATGTTCCCTTCCTACTGCTACAGAGGGAAATTCATCCCTTTGCCTCCTTGTCAAGACCAAAAGAAAGAAAAACCTTGTATCCGTCTCAGTCTCTGGCCTTATTTGAATATTAGTTCATTTATACACACCTCTAAAAGTTTCAGAATGCCATGAGAGACTGGAAGGAGAAATTGCCAAGAAACCTGTTGGTTTCCAAACGTACGCAGCAGAACAGGAAGGCAGGTTAGCTGAACACATCGGGGGATGTAAATACTTCTAATTTTTTCACATAGCTTTGGGAATATCAAACTAAAGTCTGCAACAGCCAGAAGCCTGGTTACATTTTAATGCATATGAATTAAAAACTGTACAACAGCATTTAGTGTTCAAGAAGATGATTGTTACACTTTTGGCTTTTTTAGGAAAGCACATTAAGCTCTAAAGTAGAATGAGACTGTACTGTCTTTCAGTACCTAGATTACACTGAGAATTTGTGCTCACGTAGTACAAAAAACCACAGACATTTTCCTCATCGTCTGCTTTTACCTTGCGTTCCTCCCTCAGGTATGGCCCATCTCCTGTTCCCTCGGAGCTACCTTTGGCTACGTGGCTGGTCTGATTATTGCACCTCTGTGGATACACTGGAACCGGAAGCAGCTTACATACAAAAGCAGATAACTGGAGCAAAGAGAGACAAGGTATTTCTTTGTGCAGATTCCATACAGACTGTGCAAAAGTTGGGGTTTTTAAAAGATATATATACGCGTAGTCAAAGCAGAAGACTATCCAAATTCATTTAGAGTATTTCAGGCCAAGCATCTCCACTCAATAAAATCACATAGATGCCGTTTCAACACGGTGCAGTTTTTGCTTCCTCTAGACTATGTAACCCTGAGAGATTGTACCTTCCAGTCTGAATAAAATATTTGTAACAGATGTGGTGGCTTCTTATTACAAGTTCGTCGATGCTGATTTTATTCCTCTGGATTTCACTGGTTGTAGAAGGCAGAATCGTAGTTTTAGCTTTCAAACCTGTAGCAAGTTTGCTGTGTACTTAATGCATTGCATTTTAATTCAGTAGAATTTCACAGTAAGCCTGGCCATTGTCAAATGTATCTCACGTGATCAAGCAGCAGTTTATGCATCTTGAGCCTATTCTCTTCTTCACTGTGTGTTTCTTTGGAGTTAGAATGGCTATAATAGCTTCATCAAAAACGGTCTTCAGTCCTTTCTGTGTTAAAGCTGAACACTCCACATAGCAGTAGGCTCCTATCTGTCAAGAAAATAAGGTAATTCAATAGCAATATTCCAGCTGTTCAGTTCTATCTGTGCAGTTCCGCTGTTTTTTTTTCTGTAGTGACACCACAGTGTGTGTTTGTGATCTAGAAAAGTTACCTGAATGTGCTTGCCCCTGTAGGAGAAAAGAAGATTTATCGTTTGGCCAAAGATCTGAAATGTATTTAAGTTGATTTGGTTTATAAAGGAAGCATGTTAAATAAGCTCTTCGATTGGCAGTGGTATCCTAAGGTATTTTTGATAACTGAACAGCAAAAAAGAATTACAGAATTACATGACCAGTTTATGTTTCAAAAATAAGACTCTATAAATAAGCGTCCTGATCAGCATTATCCACACAGTGTGATAAAATGGTAGTATAACATTCTCAAATAATTTCTTAAAGATGCTTCCAACATTTTGCTTGAGCAGGAGAGGCCCCTTCCAACCTCAACCACTCTGTGATTTTAATTTTCTCTGACTAATGCTTATGTAGTTTTTACGAGTGTCTACGCAGAAAGTTAGAACTATTACTAACAGGGAAGTGCTGTTACACAGTTCTGCTTGTTAGCTGTACTCAACGATGTAAGTAAATGTTGTTAACTGGTAACCAGTCATAAGGTTTCATACGTTGACTGGTAGAAGAATTGGGCAAAGTGGTAAAGGAAGAAAAAAGTCAATGGGAAATGGGGTATTTTGCTTCTTTGCTAGTTGGCTTCATTTACGATTATCCAGTTTACCTCTTTCGCTAACTTCTGTCCTTGCTCCATAGATATGGGCTTCTCTTTCATATCATTCAGTCTTGCCAGAGTTTTTGGGTCATCACGAAGATCAATCTAGCAAGAAAGATTGCAGTCATGTTGGAATACTAACAAAAGTCAGCAGGCTCTATGATGCCCTCTTTTTAAAGCAGAATTGCTTATTTAATGGAGTATTACATGTATAAAAATCAGTCGTCATGATTCAGATTGCGGACCCTTCCTGATCCAAAAGTCCTGGAAATTTAAGCTGTGAACTACTACCTTTAATACAGAAGGAACAAACGTTTATCTTGTAATTCAGCTTTTCAATTAGATGTGATCATCTCAGAATACCAGAAAGTATATTCACCACTGGCAGAAAGATTAACCCAAACATAATACCAACATGTGGGCCACTTTGTAACTGAAGCCCAGTCCACTGCCCACAAGAGGCAAGAGGAAATTGTCTCACTTCTCCCCTTGCTCCTTTGCTTCAGCAAATACCGGATATGACTAATAATTGCAGACCCAAGTAATTTCAGTAACATGGGTATGAAGAGACAGTTTTATTCTGTAAGTCCCATGACTTTTAGAAAGTTGAATAGAGGGATGCAGCCAATCTTGCCGCCTTGTTGTCAATGCATACATTTTAACAAAATGGAGGTAGCTCGTTAGAGAACACCACAGACCTACATTCTTCTGCCACTTGTTAGGGTGGTTCCTCCAAAGCCAGAGGGAGGTGCTGCTCAGGTCCTGTCGGGCCTGAACTTCCAGCCCAAAGAAAAGCCACCATACAATGACCTTAATTGTATAAATAAAGGAGAACAGAACCAGATATACCTGTGTTCCTACTAGTAAAAAGGGAACGTTAGGTGCATATTCCTTCAACTCCGGTACCCACTCTTCCTTCACATTTTGAAATGAAGCAGGGTTTACCACTGAGAAGCAGATAAGGAAGACATCGGTCATAGGATAAGATAAAGGTCTCAGACGATCATAGTCTTCCTGAGAAAGAAAAATTATGTTATCTGCAATATTAAATTGTTGCTTGTATTTTGTTAATTTTAACATTTATATTCAGAAACTGTATGCATATTTCAGTAATTTCGCTGAAGCAAACTTTCTGAATGTTTACATCTATTCCAGGTAAGTGTGACTGTCAGAGCAAAATCTGCATATGAGGGTAATTATATGTGAATGTAAATATAAAAAATCCTGTGTGTTAATACTGATAGAAACTTACTTCTGTACAAGAGTATACAGGAGACTACCCTTTAAAAAGTTTTCACTTAAAGAAGAAAAAGAAAGGCTTATGATTCAAACGTACATGCAGATCAAAGGTTAGCGTTTGTCTGACCAAAGAGAAATACGCAGATGTCAGTGCTGTAGGTCCATCCATGTTATACAAATCTAGGCGAAATTAAGGCTATTTAACGCACTTAAATTTGCTGTTTTGGATCATACGTAGAGGTGATATTTAAGTCCCTCAGAATTTTGTTTCTGTCTCTTAGTAACCTTACTGTCCTGTTGCAATGATCAGGGCAGATGAAGTAAGGATCAGAAGGGACCTCTTTTGTCCAGATTTTGCTTTCTGTAAGCAAGCCCAGCACAGAGTGGGGAAGGAACAAAAATTAAAGACCAATAATGCTATCAGAGGAACAGTAATACCTTTTTTTTTTATTTTTGGAGGAAGGGGGTAGTGTGAAAAGATTGTTACTTAGAGCCATAGCATTTAAAGCCACCAGTCCTGCTGCCAGGGCATATGATACCCTGGCAACAGAGGTACCTAGGAGCATTGTCCCTACTGTAAAACAGAGTCCCTGTACCAAGAGAGAAAGTGGATTTTGCCATATTTTATAGCTAAGAGCAGGAGGGAGCACACCCCAGCTTGTCTCTGCAAGGCTTCCTGTGGTCTATGGCAGTGAACCAATGCTCTACCATTCCTACCTTTTTTTTTTTTTTAAACATAGTTAACTAAGACTGAGCCCAGGCACTGAAGAGACAGCAAGGACTGCTGGTTTTATGCCTTCTCTTCCACAATAAACACCAGTTTATTATGGCTGCTGCAGCAGCCTCCCTCTTCCCCATGCAAGCTCCCCATCTTAATTAATCTCACAAATATTGGAACGATTTGTTCATTAAATGTAGAGACAGAAATGTAATTCAACTCCATGTTTGAAACGAGCCAGAAAATTAAATCTTTGTTTCCTTGGCAACTGATTATTAACCTATAGTGGCACCCTCAAAAAAACCCTTCATTGATTAATTGTTAAGTTTTAAAGACGGTGTCACTAGAATTTCAGAAAACTTGTGAGAATTTCCTCAGAACAGTGTCTGCTAGATCCATCTTTTCATTCGGAAGTCAACAGCTATGCGAAGAGGGCTGTTATCCTCATTGTAAAATGGAGAAAAGACTTACGAGAACAAGCACTGCAGGAAATTCTGCACCAGCAAGGAGGCCAAGTGGCCAATACTCTTCAGTGTCTATTTACACAATATTCTTATTTGTAATCCCTATTCTCATGTGCCATTTTGATTATATGCTCTACTGCCAGTCTTGTATAGTCAACAGTTTTGTCAATAAGCTAGAGCATGCCTAGCTGTAAACACAGGCTCCCAATTTCACAACCACAGTAACTGACACTGCTGTGAAACTACAACATTTGACAGGTGTCTCTGAAGATCCGTTGTCTCCCTGCTAGTGTCAGGCTCCTAGCCTGTTTCAAAAGAAAAAAACTAGTAACTGTGTCTTTTCCACATCTGTGGACATTCCTCATAGAAGGCAGAAATAACTTCCAAAAAATCACGACAGCAACTTGAAACTATTTAGCATTCAGTTCTTTTTTTAAGCATGTATTTTGTGTTCACTTCTGCTACTCAATGTAGTTAGATCCTGCTCAGGGTTGCCACTCTGTTTTCTAGGGTGGAGATCAAAATCCTAAAAGAAGCTTCCCAACTGCAAATTACACTGGTCCCTGGAGTACAAAATCTGCATGCAAGAACATTCAGGCAGATCCATCAGTTGCTCTCAAATTCAGCTCTACCAGATCGTACTCAGGGTATTACTGAAAAAGTTCTCTTTAAAAAAAAAAAAAAAAAATCTAGTGTAAAGTCATCATTTACTCCTACTGTCACTACACTCAACATTTTCTAAAAGTCTCACACCTGGGTTACAATTATTAAGAGCATTGTCTGCATTAAATATTGGAATGGAGAAAACATTGAATTGTCACCATAAATTACTGTTAGTCCGTTGACCTTAAAATACCTCTTAGTTAACCCATTTCAAATCACAGACGGACCTTTTATTCATAGCAAATACTAATCATTTTCTGATCTCAAAGCTGAGTTACATTTGCATGGTTGACTTCGAAACTTTCATATTTAGTGTATCTTTTCAAATCTCCTTGGCTACAAGTCCTTGTACGTTTAGCCACATCGTGGTACTGCACCTTACTTCCCAAGTATTCACCAGCAGTCATCTGGCAGTGAGCAACGTCGCCGCTTTTTAAGGCGTGTGTGTTGCTGAACTCTTTTCCTGTCCCTGCATCTATTTATAAGCCTTTTGATTTATACCCTGTCCCATCTGCACTGGCAAGCTGTGGGTCCATCCTGTGTAATTAAGAAGTTAAACTGAAGGCAAGTACAGTGTGATTGGATACATCATGTACCACGGCCAAAGATGTACGTGGTATTCCCTACAGTGACTTCACTGCATTTCTGCTCACTTAAATTAACAGACTTCGACTATACCCACCAATGCTGCTGTTTGTTTGAAACAAGTCGGTGCTGTCAGGCTCTCCTTTGAACCTTGTCTGTGCTACGAAAATTAGGTTTGTATTGATACTAAGAATAGCAGGTAATTCTAAGACTCATGATTATGCTGGTCCTGGGTCCTCCTAAGAGAGGCCTTGGCTTAAATGTTACCACCATCGAGTAGAGCATCTGCGCTTAAAGACAGCTTCTGCTCCCCAGCAGCCCCTCAGAAATCACACTCAAACCTGAAAACTTTCTCTGATGTGTTGGGCCTAAGTAACTGCTGCGCTTGGTGGAAGAATCTGAAATACCAAATGAATTTAGACTGAATATTAGAGAAGCCTGGAAAAATCCGATTGCTTCAAGTATAATTTATTTCCTGAATCTAGGCTAAGGGAAATAAATGTAGTTTATTCTAAAATTAAATGCAATGGCAAAATCTAATCATACTAGCCAGTCAACATAAATTCCAATTTGAGTGCATGTGCACACCACACCGTACAGCAATTAGACTTCCAATCTAACTGGGGGAGGCACTGCATGTGTATTTAGGCATTAAAAATATTTCAAGAATTTAACTGGAATATTTTAAGAATGTGAATAAGGTGGGCAAGAAGGCTACTAAGGATCAAAATACACAGTACCAGTCTCAAAAACTCCAGGCTGAAATAGTGAAATGGCTCGGTCTCCCAACATACTCTGGACTTTAAACCAAAATTGTTTGATGTTTGCTGAAGCGATGAATACAAATAGAAAAACATCATGAAAATACGAGAGTTGTAATAACTTTAAACAAATTGGATGCAAGTATGTTGGCTTAATTAATGTTATATGGAGCTGTGATCCCTATAAAAGATACTACCTTACAGCAGGACTGTCCATCATTTACCTACTATCTCTGGTAACCCAGGACAGGGCCAACACAGAACAGACATGGGAAAGGAGATGAGACGGGGGAACTAATGACTTGTCTTCTCAGCTAAAAACTGGAAAGGACTGTTTGGGGTTTTTTTTTTGTTTTTAAGAGGGGAGATTGGAAATTCAGACTTTCAAATTCTTATCACGCCCTAGTTTTGACAGTCTGCAGGTAGGTAGCATTGCCTTCATCTTGGCTCCTTAAAATCTCTCCTTTGGGTCTCTTTTTCCATGTTACAGTACCAAGTAATCTGGCCCTCTGCTGACTTTCTGCTGCCTTGTACTTGAATACTGAATCACTGATTTTCACTGTATTTTGGATGTTCAGGTGGATTTGTTTTAACGTGTCCAAAATTGAGCTACTTCTTTTCCTGACATTTACCTGCTCGTATTGCCATGCTGCAGCATTATATTCTCCTTCATTTCCAGGGTTTGCTCAGACTAAAAGCAGCATCCAGTGCCATATTTCAAGTTGTACAATTGATTTTGACCTAATACTTTTGCCCAGTTCCATGGATTTCAGCTAGTTAAAAACACACAAATTGTATTCCTAACTCTGCCACTGACACAATATGTAGCCCTAAGCAAATTATTATCCTCTCTACTTGCATCTTCCCATCTGCAGGGGTTTGCTAGCTTAATAATGCATTAGTCTTTGCAAAGCACTCCAAAAGCCGTTGATGTACATAGCTTATGTGCAGTGGGATATTTTTTAAAAAATAAACTAAGACAAAGTGAAGTCTAATAATTTCGGGACAACCTTCTTGACCCACAAAAAGCATTATCTCCTTGTATTTATTAGAAAACTGAACTAAGAGGTGCAGGCATACTGAGTTCCCATAGCCCCTGTAGCTCCCCTGTTTTACGGTATCGCGCTCCTCCCTGCCCGTGTTAAAGGGATGAGGACAGAGGTCCTTACCCCTCTCTGGGCAATGTGAGACCACAGGCCTCCTTCTCCTCCGGACTGGTATTAGGGTCTCTCTATCCAATTCGGAGAGAGGAAAGGCAATTAGAGGAGTCACCTTTGCACTCCATACCTTCCCACGTCTTGACCAAGACCTTTGAGGAAATTCATACCTCTCACATCTGCTGTTAACAGCTAACAAAGAAGATGTTAACCTAGATCTGTTTGCTTCATTTTTTTTCCCTTGCAGATATGAGGGCTAGCGTCTTTAGGCAAACAGGAGAAACCAAATTGTGGTATGTCATTAACATTGTGGCAGGCGCCCTGAGCAAGGTGTGTCATGCTTATGTTTTAATCCAGGCCCAGTAGTTTGATGGAACCGAAGTAGTTCATTATGTTATGTGTTTTGCAGCTGAGGAACAAAATTTTAAGGATACATCTCCAGTTACATCACACTGACATACTCTTATAAACAAAAGGATAAGCCTATTTCTTATCTATTCTGAGAAGCTATAAAGTGGATGAGAGGGAACAAAATAAAGCTCACACCACTGGAAAAAAAGATGGAGCTCAACAACTCTAGGTTTGTGATGTCTGTGTTAGCAACCATCTGTTGCTTTCACAGCTTACAACAGCAGTCGTAAGAGGAGGTTCTCACTCCCAGCCATCTGTTTCCAGAGGGGAAGCCAAAAATAGACATCAGTCAGAGTTGCTAGAGGAATCCAGCCTTCATGCAGTGAAGGGTCATCGCTGCCGCTGCTCAAAGGGTCTCAGTGAGGCACACGTGTAACTAGCTGGTTTCTGCGGAACAAAATCCCAGCTAAAAGTCCAAGTTCTAACCTATTTCATAGTAGGGCTTGGTAATGACCGTTGAAAGCCCTCTCTCAATATGAATTGCCATGCTTTAATTTTTGAGGTGCATTTCAAAACTATCCTTCAAGACTGCATTTTTCATAGTTTTCTACCCTGAAAATAAATTTCCGTTTCAGAAGGCCCCCTGCAATGTTTCGGGAAAGGTTAACGAGAGAACCGTAACGACTGTTGTGTCTAACATGTGCCCCACGGACTTCGTAACAGCTCACCATTACCCCAGTGGGCGCATCCTACTGTCTCCCCCAGACTATCTGGAATTAAAGGCCGATCTGCAGCTTTGCCGTAAGCCCCAGGCAGTGCCCCCGAGAGCCCCTGCCTCCTTCAGCAGCCCCTCAGGAAACGGAGCTCAGCCCTCTGAACCACCCTGCGGCTTCTGATCCCACGCGGCGCTCAGGTCGGGGAGGAGAGGGAGGGAAGTGGCACGAACTGCCCCCTTCCAAGCACAAATTGCTTCCCTGGCTAAAAAAACTCTCTGAATTTTTCAGCCTGGGCCGTATAATGTCATAACCCTTTGCAGGGAAGGAGGGGGGAGCGTCCCCAGGACGCCGGCTTCCTGGCACTGCCGCTCGCAAGGCACCACTAATGCAGGAGCGTTTGGCAAGCGGCAATTTGGACTGACACAGCACTGCCATAAAACAGCTCCTTGTCCGATTCTGCAATCCGAGCCCTGTTACGCTGATCGCTACCTTTGATTTTTCAGTCGCCTACACCTGTGGCCTGTAGCTTCTGAACACGCAAAACGCGATGCGGTGATTGTTCCCTGGCTCCAGGGGAAAAGTGCGCTGCAGACCCCTCTGTCTCTCCGCAGGCTTCTGGGGATGCAGCTTGCCTTGCTAAAGAAAGCAGAATTGTCCTGCTGTGGGTTGCTCGCACAGGTTTCCCAGGGAGTGCAAAAAGCTGCTGATTTGGGCCCAGCATCTATTTTTAATTTCTAGAAAAGGCTGTGAGAATGCAGGGTAAGTGCTCTTCCATTGTATTCTAAAAATGAAGTAAGCTGATCTAAATCCATCTCTAAATTCCTGTGAGGAGGACTGTTCCAAGGAGGTATGAATTATACATTGAAAAAGCCCAGGGTTTGTGAATTATGATTTTTTTTCGGCAAAACTTTCTTTTTGAGGACCATGCAGCTGCTTACATGTCTGAAAAGCTTTTTGGTATAGAGAGAAATAACCAGCTGGAAGATGGAGCCTAGTAAGATGGATTTTAGAGCATTAGAGACAAGGACAGAATATTCCTTTATTTATACATAAAATTGCCTTTAAGTGATCAGAATTCATCCCAGTTTTAATGCGGGTTTAAATATTGTCCAAATCCTACGTCTTGCCATGTGGTGATGCTAAACTATTTTCCTAGACAGTCTCAACAGAACACTCCCTCTCTCCTCTCCATCACCCCAGGAACCTCAACTTGCTGGCTGCTTCATGGTTTTCTAAAACTAGAAGTCCCTGAATTTTCTATATAAAACATTATTTTAGCATCTGTAACAACAGAACATGGATTCAACTGACTGTAAGCAGCATCGGCGAGCACAGCTTCACTTAAACGCCTTACACCAGTTGCTCATCCACTGTGGACCTCCTAAGAAGTGGCAGGGTAACTGCCATGGGCAAGCCCTTTCACTCCTTACCCACGAGAAATCACGAGGCTGTGGCGCATTCCTGTGCCAGTTCCTTTCTCACTGTCAGTGACCTTATGAACAGCACTCTTCCCGCACAGGACTTCCACTTTCTCCAGGAAAGGAATCTACCCCATTTTCGGTGACTGCAGCCATGAACAATCAGGATTTTCCACTCTTTCAGATACAGGCAATCAAAGGAAAAAAAGTAAAATTCACCCTGGCACGGGGGATCTGGTCAGATCCTCTGCAGAACCTGCTCTTAGGAAAGAGGAGTTCTTTCAATTAATTTTTACAGAAGAATATGACCATCAGTAAACCTGTTCTCATATGGAAAACAGACTATGGAATAGAGATGGTTTAATATAGTAATCCATATCGTATCAGACACGTCTTTTCATTGACTAACTATATAAATCCTGCCTGGGCAAGAAAGACCAAGCAGTTAAGTGTCCCATTCCCTGTCACGTTTTACAAATAAACCCCAAAAGCACGTTCGTCAGTCCAGTGTTGAGCAACAGCTTCGTAAGATAGAAGACTAAGCCTTCACGCTGGCTCCTCAAGATTAATTCCCAGCATGCAACTTCTCAAAAGACAAAGTGCCAGAGTACCGGTGCCATCATGTGAACATTGAACAAACACACCATGATGAAAGAGTTTCTGGAATTAAAGGAGTTCCTAAGAGTCTTCTGCACCTCATTTTATGTCAAGTCCTGATCTGTTGGAGCTAACAGCTTCCATTGAAGAACATGGTAAAACACTCAACAATTTCACTGTAGCAGATGTTAAGGCAGCTGAAAAACTGCCTACAGTTTTTCATTCTTGAGTGAGGACTATGTAAACCATCTCGCTGCCCGTGGCTGGGCTATCTGTTGGTCGTAACTAAAGATGCAGCCCAAGTCACGCCTGGCATCCATCCCTTATTGACTCCGCCGCTGCATCCCAACTGGAAATCAGACCAACAAGGAACTAGCATGAAGTCCTACAGATGATCTTCTGGCATTCACAGCTACACGTCATTTAGAGTGCAAGCTGCCTGAGGCACTTTCAGTCTGCAATAAGCTCACCTAGGATGCTGACGGATGTTCCTTTGCTCTAGAGAATAATGCTGCCACCTGCATTTTTATACACAGAGCGGTGATGCTGCCCACTGCAAAGAGTTCCTGCACATGCCACAACATGGATGCAGCACAGAGCAGGATTAAACCAGACTGAGCACAGCAGCCGCTATCGTGTCAAATGACACAACCTCTTCAGAACTGTGGGAAGTGTCATGTAGCGTTCGGACACGTTTTTTTTAACAAATCATCCACCCACCAATCCAAACCAACAGACCACAGAACAGAGTGGTTAAAAGATACAGTGTCCCTCCTCTCTGCCCTCATTTTGCACTTTTTCTAATTAGAGGAGGGGCGGTTTTGTTAGAAATGTAACTGCTATTTTGGAGGTTTAAAATAAAGTCCTGAAGCTCTATCCCAAAGCATACATTTTAGTAATGTTAGTTTTTATAATTTGTAACAAAACTGCAGCATTTGGAATCAGTGTGCTTTACATTATTCCTCAAAACCCAGGTTCCAGGAGTCTCATGATTATATAAAGAAAAATCACATCCTTTTCACCTTCAAATGAAAGATTAATTTCTACTCCCCCACAGACATAGAGAAAACTTGAATACATGAAGCCCAAAGGCTTAAAGAAAACCCACATCCAGCAAAGGGCAAAAGAAAAAGTCCCAAACCATTTTGATTCCCTGGATTTTTCAGGTAGTGGCGTCTGCGGACAGGAACAGCTGACTCCTCATTTTGAATGCCTGGGGCTGACAAAACCTCGGTATGGCTGAAGTAAGTTTTACGTCCACTTTGTCCATGTGTTCTCAATAAAGGAGCTGGAACAAAGCTACTGAACTCAGCAAGAGGGTGCCCGCTAACAGAGAGCTCTGGCTCAGACCCGAACACACGTTACAAGCCCTTCTGCATTGCGGGTCTGCGCTACGGAGGCAGAACTCCAGTCTAAACTGTATTCAGTTTGTTTTAAGATGTAGTATGGAGGATACATTAGAAGTTAGGATATAAATGAAAAATAGCGCACTTTTTATACTTTCCAGATTTACCAAAACATAAAGAGCTCTTTGCAAAGCAAACAGATTTCAATCAAGAAGTCTGGCTATGGCCCTGCCAAAAATTCCCAGGGTCTCCTATGCTGTCTATCAGAAAAACTCTGCCAGCTCATGTCACCGTACCCCGCTGGCCCATTCCCTCACGCTTGCCTCCCACAGTACAGCTGCAGGGTATGTGATACTCCGCTGAGCGCAGGTGCACACCCCATCTTAAAACAAAGTTGGGAAGTGAGAGGATACACAATAACATTGTGCTGTAAGAGCAATAATTATTGCTCGTATTCGGTGTTGCCTTTTTAGCTGGTGATGTCTGGATTGCATTGAAAGATGTCACTGTATCTCAAAGAAATTATAAATGAGCAAAATTCGGAGAGAACTCGGTCACAAACTAAAAGATGTCTACTGACTCTGAACCCAGGAAAAAGGGATTTTTACTTGACCACATAATCAATGTTTAGCAAGAGTCTCTTTAGGTCAGTAGTCTTCATAAAAATTGCTTTTGACATATCAAAAATTGAAGTTTCACAGAACCTCTCACACTTGGTTTGCTCGGGGTTCTTTACTTTGGTCTGCCATTCATTTACTGTTAATCTGGTAAAGACATTCTTGATCTCCATTTTCAAACACATCCCTTACATTGGATTTTAACATAACTCAGTGCCGCTATTCAGAAGTGCTGTGGGGCTTTCGACACTCTGAAAATGAAACATAACTGTCTTGAGTTTCCGACATATATTTAGCAGATGCTTTTGGGAGCTCAGAGCAGTATCTGCCTCCCATCCCAAGATTCCCCGTCCGGCAGTAACAATACTTACCTATCTTTCTAGGAACACCACGACACTTTGAAAGCCTGAATCACAGCTCACAACAAGGCGTTTGAATGTGAGCTTTGCACTGGGATTATTGTTGTTGGAAGGCCACTTCTAACAGCGCATCTGAAGGTAAGAGTCCCCTTCCTTTTAAAGGGAAAGCCTGTCTTTCCTTAAACACTTGTCTAGAGAACTCTCGACACAGAGATTGTAAGCTCAGGCACTTCACCTCCTTCTGCGTTGAAAAACTTAAATTTCAAAGGGAGAATCTAGGCACGTTTTTATTTTATCTGCATGCAGCCAGTTGTTGCTGCAGAGCCATTAAATCTAGGTGGCTGGCAGCACCCTGAAGCACAGAGTGGCTTCAGCGGAGGCCGAGCTATTCGCAGGCCAGCACACCGGCCGGGAGCGAGCCCGTGGGCTCGCAGCGTCCCAGCACCAGCTGCTAGCTTGGCTGGGACAACGAACAAAGAGCGAGGGAAAACGCATGTGGGAGGAGGGCGGCGCAGGGGGCAACAGAAAGGGGACACGATGTTAATCGCTAACATTTCATTTTTGGATCTGCCGAGATCACGTTTCGGTGTTCACAACTCTACGGTAACGGGTGGCCGGCTTTGCGCTGTGTGAGACCGTGCGTGCAGGTCCCAGGCTCGCACCTGGCGCTGCGGCCGCCTGGTAGGTGCAGCTCGGAGGAGTAACGTGGTGTGAGGAGGGACGTTGCTGCTTCACAAAGGACCGGCCAAAATGATCAGCAGCTGCCTCTCCTTTCAGCAGGATGCTGGACCAGGGCTACCTACCAAAGCCGAGACAAACAGCCACCAAGGAGTACAAAGATTACTGCTATTTCTTGTTTCATTTATAACAACCACCGCAAGTTTGGTGACCGTGCATTTTACTAACCACACCTCCAACCCTCTCCTTCCCACAGGCACATTCACAGTCATAACCATCTCTTTTTACACCTGGCCTTAAAGCACGCACTGATCTTGCTAATATTTGAGTTAGCTCTACACACTTCAGCAGCCCGGCCAGCTTTAATTTAAAATTGCTTTTAAGTTCAGGGCCTCCGTCACAAGCAAAAGATCAGTGTATCTGAATTAAGATGGCTGCAGCTGCAACCAGAGTAGCCATTGGTACGTGAGCTGAGAGGAACCATGAAGTGGCTTGGTCTGCTCTGGTGCTTAGCTTGTTCTGTGGCTACTGTTTTGGTGACAGTTGAGGAGGCTCAGAGAGCTTTACTCTATCAGACCTACAGCTTGTCCTACATGTATTAGGGCCTTTAAGTCAGAGAAATAAAAATGAAAGCCAAGGAACACAGGCTACCTCAGCGTTGTCTGGCCAGGCCACGCTAGTATCACAACAGTAAGTGATGCTAAGGGATATAAATGTCATTACTGGGCACTGCACCACAGTTAAGATTCACTCTGCTCCTTCCGTACCCCGCTCTGCACTGCCCAGATGCCAGCTTGGTGCCAAACCAGCACCAGAGAGCCACGCTATGCCCCAGCAACTCTCTGCACAGGCTCTGCTCCTGTATCCCCCCCATCCCCCCTCCAGGTCTCGACACTCCTTCACAGCAAAGGCACAGGAGCAGAGCAAGGCCTCCACCTCTGTGTGGTCAGAACACACCCGAGGAAAGGGTCACCATGAATGAAAACCCCACAGCAGAAGGGACTGAGAGGAGGGTGGACCCCAACTGCCATTTTAAGCAGCAGCCCCCAATACGTAGTGAATCCCCAAGAGGTAACTCCCATGTGTCCTCCTGCTTATCCCAATCATTTGGTACGTGGCAAGCGGACATGCAGCACACCTCTTCCTTAGTGCTGACAGATATTTCTCCAAAAGTTTTAGTATCACAAGAGCTGGCAGTATTATTTTTGGTATTATGGAAGATCGAAATGATAATCACTTGTCACTAGTTCAAAAGCACTCTAATGCATGAAGTTAACAGACCCTGATGAAGCCACGGTTTGCTTCCCAGGGTGATTTTGCCACGTCCCCCTGCTCAGCGAAGAGCAGTACCAGCATGCGGTTAGTCTCCCGGAGCAAGAGAGGCTACTGCAAAGCCAAAGGCATCCAGGCATCAGTATCGCAAGCACCTCATGTTTAAACTTCGGTGCACTGATGCTCCCAGCTCCAGGCGAGGTGGGTAGGTTCCACAGTTCTCACCTTCCTGGGGGAACCAGGATGCACTCCAAGCCCACCCAGCCTCGGTGCATGGCTATGTGCGGCAGCAGAGCTGAAAGGAGCTGCCGGCTCCACCTCGGAGAGGAATTGCTGGAGGAACGTCCTCTCGGCCACCACCGGCACCAAATTCCCACCCGCTTCCCTGCCTCCACAGCTGCAAACCCAGCTGGGCTCCGAGAGCCTCCGCGGCCCAGCAGCTGTACCGCCTGCTTGCTGCTGAGCCAGGGCCTCGGTATTCTCAGCCAGAGAAAAGCCTGCCTGAACTCACACACCCCCAAAGGGGGGAAGGTCTGTCTGCGTGTAAACTGAAGTTCGTGAACCACCAGTGGCGTTTTTCCCTGCTATATATAACCTGGGGAAAAATGGGATTTTAATAGATTTATTCTCAACCTACTTTAAACTCACAAAGATATGAGGCATTACATCATCGCTATAGTTATGACACGTGACCCTCTGTGTGTTGTGAAGAAGCGAGCTAGAAATGAGTCCTGGATGCCATGAACTCAAAAGCATGCGACTCCTCTGCCAGAGAAGTCTGTCACAAGTGGCTGAATACATAACCACGCAAGTTAAAGAGACCCATAGGCTGTTCGGTCGGTATTGCAGGGTGCTGAGCCTGCTGTGCACCAGCTAGAAATCAAAAGGTCCTTAATCCCTGCTCTGCTATGGGCTTCCTGCATGGATCTGGAGTAGGTCACTGAGCCTCCATTTACCCCCTCACTCCTCTTCCCCCCAAAATGAGATCTATAGATTGTACCTACATGCTCTGTCCAGAGCTGGGAGTATAAACACGCTGCAGACTGTGAACTGCTTAGATACCATAGCATCACTGATCACACACTGCCAAGTTTTGATAAAACGATACTATCATGCCAGTATTTTACGGTAGAACTATTTGGGGGTGACTAAATTAGAAACAAAAGCACTGATGTATACTGGCACAGAGATCCCGACTTTGAGCAGCAAAGAATCCAAGCCAGACAGAAGTCTGTGCAAGCAGCAGGCATGTACCAGATGCAGCACGCTGTTTCCTCAACACGGAGAAGGCACCATAAACTTTTGTCTTTTCTGCTCTTTGCTATATATATTTAAGCTTTAAAGTAAGCTTTCTGTTATCACATAGCTCTGGGAAGACAGGCTTGTCAACACACTCTCTGACAAAGCAGCTAAAAGAATTAAATTGCTGGACTGGCATCTTCACATAGACCTCCCTCGAGCATCTCCTTAGTTGTGCTGGATGTTGGGATGGGGCTCCTGTGGGAAGCCCCAGATGTCCACCAGTTCCTCAAACATGCTGAAGTGGGATGGGGATGATGGTAAAGATTTTCTTAGCACCACAGGTCTGACTAAGCGGGGAATTTTGCCAAGACCAGATATATTTGTAAAGGTAGCCTCATTAAAACACCCTCCATGAGCTGAGGCTCCTCCGAATTACACCAGCAAGATCTGGTCCTGGGTACATCAGAAACTGCTCTGTAATTCAAACTTCAGATTTCAGCTTCTCAGAATTTGGGGGGGAAGCTTTCCTCAACTTTTTGCACAACTGAATATACAATTTCACAGTGAAAAGTTTTTCTTAGTAACAGGAATAGCTTCGCTTGCTGTTTGCTGTGAACCAGCCAGTTTACCCTGCTAGCTTTTGGGGAGGCCAAAGGTCACTCGGTTTTGTACTCGGCACACTCAGGCAGAGTGGGACACCGCAAAACCACCTTAGTTCAGGTTACACAGAGCTAACAACACACGCTCCCATTAATAGCAACAAGCCGGCACAAGCAGTTTGAGACGGCATCGACAAATAAGCTCTGCGTGTGTACAGCAGTGCTAGGGTCACTTTCACATTCTCCAATGCTCATTATAAAAAAGAGAAAAATAGTTGCATATTAACCAAATGCCTGAGCACTAGATCCTCATTTCGCAGCCTACTGAAGCAGTATTTTACAAGCTGTCTTTTGAACCAATTACTACTGAAAAACAGGGCTATAGTAGTAATAAGAAAGTCACTTAGTTGGCATAAATTTGACTAGTTGGTGTTTACATCATGAGATGACAGTCATGAAGACACTCTTTTTGGGAAGAGTCTCACCCTTCGGGTATCAGCTCTCTGGAAATGGGGCTGTTTCCCACAGTTCTGGAATTAATCTTATTACCGATTTCAGGCCTAACAAAGGCATAAAAGACCGGTTAAATGCTGCTTCCCATCCGTGAGGCTGCATGCAGAGCTAAAAGGGCAGACTAATTTAGGCAGCCGCTGTTCAATGGAGTGTAGGAATAACACGGTTAAAAAATACGGCTTCAGCCTGCGGGAGCCCAGTGAGATTATCTTACTGGTTGCTCTTTACGACGAGGAAGCACGCCTGAGGTCATGTGAGACCAAAACACATGCTCGCACTGCAAGCAGAAGTTTTTGCGTAAGGAACACACAACGACTCCACGGAAAGCCACGCAGCATTTCCGCGCCCGCTGCGCGGCTGCCGGGCTCCGGCCCTTCCCACAGTGGCTCCTTTCCGACCAGGCGTCCCCGGAGAGCCGGGCGTGTGTCAGCCCCGCCGCTGGTGCCGGGCGAGTCCAGCTGGCCGGGGAGAAGTGACTGGAGTCACAGAGCCGAGTGACCCCTCCGAACAGCAAGCGTTTTATCCGTCGTTAAAGTTACTTCAGATAGGTGCTGACATGGCATCTTTCACAACGCAAAATCTGTAATAATCTTAACCAAATGTATCACTGGAGTTGTCTGGGACAGCAGCAGAAGCCCAGGCTGTCTCCAGAGCGCTGCCTGAGCCTTAGATTTTATTATTTCCCACCCCGAAGCTGGACAACTCTTCCGAGCTGTCCAAGGGCTCTCCAGGCAAGCGACGGCCGCCGGGCTCTCGGCCCG
>Ga0065711_1031503_pt1 | contig 29488 bp, 18 predicted proteins | sample Hoacrofraction12_FD_59098 | JGI IMG/M metagenome (GOLD analysis project Ga0065711, IMG submission 59098) | Hoatzin crop microbial communities from Cojedes, Venezuela - Epithelial fraction 12 v2 (version 2) | ecosystem: Host-associated > Birds > Digestive system > Esophagus > Crop | place... | reverse complement strand
TTTTCAATGTAGTTTGCCTCAAAAAAGGGGGGGGGGGGCGGGAAGTAGCCCATCCTGATGGGCCATATGTTGAGTAGGTTTTGTGTTGTTTCTAACACAGCTTTTCAATATTTAAGATGTATGTTAAAGATTTCTCCCTGGTCTTTAGTAGATCTTGAAAGAATCTGTATTTTAAAGATACCTGTATGGTTTTTTTTTCACTTCATGGTGTCAATTTCCTTACCCTGGCTTGATGTCAACACAAGGAGAGATCCTATTTGTGCAGTGATGAAGGCATGCCAGCAGCATGCACCAACTCCTCCATACTCGATCAGTGCTGTGGAAGAAAGCCCACTTCTGTGGACTTACTTCTGCAGCCTTGTGAGGCATGATCACAGTTTGGGATCATCCACTCTCACAGACAGCAGCAGAATTTGGCCTTATGATAAGCCGGGTCAGCTGCAGGAGGATGCAGGGTTCCAGCCCTTCCTCTGCAGCAGCCATTTCCAACCCTGTACCCATGTGATAAATACTCAGGGGGCAATATCTCTCAAATCCTCTTTGCATCATAGCTGTCCTTCTGCTTCTGTACCCAGCTTTGTGCTGCAACTGGACTGCGTATCGGTTGTGAAGGTAGCATTTTCAGCCCAAACATCTGTTCTTCTTGACAGAGGAACAGGAAGCCCATAGGCCATGCTGGTATAGAGCATATACATCCTGATTTCACCCTAAGTCTTGAAAAAAATGAAAATTAGTGAGTTACTGAAACGGCGGCTTAAGCAAAGTTACCTATTTGTCATGCCCTGCTTTACCCATTCCTTCCAAAAAGTTTTGCTTCCTGGCCTGAGTGCTGAGCTGACTATAAATATAATATGTCTCATGATTTGTTCTTTTTTTTTTTTTTAATATATTCAACATTATTTGTTGAAAAGAACACAACGGATAACATCTTTTTGAAAAGATGATAATACTTCTGTGTTTTAAACACCTGCCAATATGAAATGTGTCGTGGCTTTTTTCCCTACTCTGGTGAATAATTTTGTGTTTGGATACCTGCCATAGCAGGAGAATCCTGTTCTGTTCCACAAATGTTTTATGTAAAGGAATTGGCCAGCTTTCATGATTTTGCAGTATTTAGTAATGCAGGTATTTACAATTAGTATTTTGCTAAGGAATTGTAGAAGCTTATTTGGTTTTAGAGAGAAAGTGTTTTTTGTAGTCTTCGAGGAATATGTCAAATCAACTTAATGATAAAGCTTGAAGGGGTAAAAAAAATGAAGTTTTACCGAAAAAATTGAGGTTGCGCCAGCCATCACAGTAAGCATTTATTTTCTTGACGAAACTGCATGGAATACCTAATTGTTAAACTTCTGCGAAAGTCGGCTGACATTTCCAATGTACTCTTGTATCAAAATCCAGTGAAAAAGCAAGAGAGATTTCTTTTTTCTTTTTTTTTTCTTTTTCCTGCTTGGCTGCAAAACACTGCCTTTCTCTGCCTCTGATTCCCTTACTGCTTTCTTCTTTGTCTGTAAGTTCAGCATATGTCAGTGTTTCCTCTTTTGCCCCATCCTACCCTCTTTCCATCTTCTTCTGCCTTTTTAGGTGTTCAGTATGTTTTTGGAGACGCTGGTGGACTTCATTCAGGTCCATAAAGAAGATCTGCAGGACTGGCTGTTTGTACTGCTGACACAGCTGTTAAAAAAAATGGGTGCGGATTTGCTTGGGTCTGTACAAGCAAAAGTTCAGAAGGCACTTGATGTCACAAGGTAATGAGTTCTTAAAAAAATAATAAAACCCAACACACACACACAAAAAATCCAAAACTTCGTGCTACTACCAACTTTTGGGGTTTTTTTTGTGTTCTATGAAATTCTTGGAAAACTGTAGAGCTAATAAGAGATCATGAAACTTCAGTAAACCTTGCTACTTAAGCATTTTGGTTTCCTAAATGACTCTTAGATGAAAGAGTTTGAGTCCTCAGTGCTGAGCAATTAATATGATACTACGTATCTGATTCCAAAATGTGCATCTGGGCCGTGTATATTTGTTTTCTTGCCTTGTGTTCAGTGATGCAGTGCTTGTGTTCGAACTTTATTTTCATATAAAAATATTGTTGAAATATTCATCTCTCTGTCAGCAGGCTTTTAAGGAGTTACGGCAATAATGGATTTGCTTTCTGTCTTCCTTCCACTCTCCCCAAACTTCACTGATAGCCTGATTCCAAAATGATATTATGTTATTCTGGGGACCATCAGAGCTGCCCATCCCTGACCCAAAGAAAGTTACATTTTTAAGTGGAGTTGGAGGGGCTCTGGGACCTACTTCTCATCCTCCATTCTCTGAAGTATGGGACATTCTAAGCAGTCTAGATCTCTGCTGAAGCTATTCATGTGGCAGATCTGCTGGGAAATCTAGGAAAGGGTATGGTGTATGTTGTGGGGAGAGGGGGAATACGACCTGCTACATATCTCTCTTGCTGCTACAGCAGAGCCCTTGAGGGACATAACTAGGAGTGCGGCATGTGGGAGAGTGGAGGCAGCCCAGAGTTGAACAGGATGGTTCAGAGAAGTGTACAGGAGGGGTGTGGTGTATACCTTTAGCAGCATATTAATTTGAGGATTGCATAGATTTAGAATCAGAATATGACCACATCATTATTATATCATTCCTTGCATTGTCTATTCTAGCTATAAATGCTTCAAAGCACTAATTTCTTAAATTTTGTCCTTTACATGCTAGGTGAATGTTTCTGAAAGTCAGATACAACATCAGCAAAACTGATGGAAATTTTTTTCTTTTAGAAGTACTAAAGCTTTTCGTTATTGAAAAGAGTGAGGGCTTATTTCATGCCTCTCAACAGGTATTGAAATAAAATTTCATGTAAGTTAACACATTTTGTTTGTTTGTTTTGCAGGGAATCTTTTCCAAATGACCTTCAGTTCAGTATTTTAATGAGATTTACTGTTGACCAGACCCAAACACCTAGCCTGAAGGTAAGAATTTTCAGGCTTGCCTTGCAAAGAAAAATCTTCACTGATAGACAATGGCTTGTCTTAATATTTGAATCTGGATTGTTATTTTTGTTTTGTTCAAAAAAAAAATGTTTTCAATTAGTGGATTTTTTTTTTTTGTAAACTTTCAGACAGTCAAGCCAGCACTACAGGACCAGCTTCGCTCTTTTTGGAGCTCAAAGGTTTTTGTCTGAATTATTGTCTTTATTCTTAACCCTATGTAAAACTCTGACAGTTTTTCCAATAATTTTTATTTGAATGCATTCGTATGCTGCTACTAACCTTTGCGAGAAACTTTAAGCATGCAGATGTTTGGTTTGAAACATTACACTAGTATGAAAATGTTTGCTGCAAGACAGATCTAATAAAACCACAATACAGTAAAAATGAGCAACAAAATTGTGACCGCCTAACAGCAAGCTGGTTATGCAAACTCACTCTATCAAGTCTTTTCTAATTTTATGTTTGTGATTTCCCAGTCATGTTTTTGTAGTTCATTTTTTTCCTGTGTTCAGTCTGATAGGTTTTGAATTCATTTAAATTATTTTAATATTAAAATGAACTTGAATTACTGTATTAAAAATCAGCTCCCTTTGTGGTGCACTTTTCTGAAAGCAGTGTGTAGCTTTCTAATTGCACACATTTTTACAGAAGAATCTGAAGTCCATAGACCTACCAGTATAACTAAAAAGTAAAAATGTATTCTGTAGTACATTTACAGTTCCAAAGAGAGTTGATTTTAGGATGAGTGCATCAGATCCTAAGAAGATGTATAAGTGATATAAATGGGGAAATAACAAGCATATGATAACTGGCATTTTCTGTTCTATCCTGCACGAAGTATCTTTACATAGTTTGATACTGCACAAGAATATGACTTTTCCCAAGTTATGTTGAACCGAAAGTCACATGAATATGCCTTTTTTGTCTACAATACAGTAAAACTTACATTTTTAAGCTTTTGAGGACAGTTGATAACGTTGACCACTGTTGCTTCGTAGAGCTGTGTTAAAAAGGGACTGCTGTCAATTATTGAAGACAGCAAATGAGGTAGTAAAAATCAGTTTGTTGTTTAAATAAATCCTTGGAACAGATTGGGCTTGGTTTTGTTTTACTTGGTTTTGCTCCCCAGGAAGGTGAAGTTGGTGGTTGAGATGTTCTTTTTTCCCATACAGTAGTATAGCTGGTAAACACGTATCAATCATGTTTCACTGTTGAGACTATAGATTTGGAACAGGACATGTACTCCTACTAGGCTGAGTTGGGGCTAAGTTCAAGAATATTCACTATGCAACCTAGAAGGAATTAAGAAATCCGAAACACTTAATGGGAAGACATTCTGAAAACAGTTTCCAGTATTTGAGAGAGGCTTCTGAAATCAAGATGTTGGTAAAAACTACGTCTACAGAAGAATACCTGTTAGTTTGAAATAAAATCAAGAGTATTTCAAATGAATTTGTGGGGAAGTAAAGTATGTATCTGTGTAAGAGAAGGTAAGCTTTTTTCTAGAAGACAGTGGTGTCTAGCCCCTTCTTCCACATTTATGAGGGAACTAGAACTTCATGATCCAGGCAGTAAAGTTACTGAACATAAATTGCAGAAGTATCTATTTAATATTCACATTCTTGAATATTTTGTCTAAATCCCATCCTTAGTGCACCCAGATGTCTAACAGATGAATTGATAATCCTGGGGCACTACTGCATTTCTTGAAGTCTTCAGCTTTTGTTCTTACTCTGATAAATGATTATTTTGTTGCAGAGTGTGCATTTGGGCATGTACTGAGAAACAGCATTCACTGTGGCAGGAAAAATCAGAGAAAGGATTTTCAGCATTCTTAAAGATGGTCAGATGTAAGAAGGATTCGCTTCTACAAATGACTCTTCCCTCGGATTTTCATGTGGTAGTAGTAAATAATCATGATCCTTTAGAGTAAAGTGTCATTGTCGTTCTTACAAACATAGCTAAGTCTTGGACAATAGAAGTGAAGCTTTTAGGGTAACCACAGAGGTGGGTTTGGATAGCTAGCCAACAAGAGGACCAAATGGGTCACAACTCATCAAGGAATTGATTTAAGCATTGTGACCAAAGTTCATCACAAGTTTCTGAACCCTTCTTTCATTTGAAAATACTGATTTGTTGACAGAGTTTTTTTGCTGCAGTTGATCAAAAGGTTACCCCTGCGCTCCTCACCTCCCCCCTCCCCAGTCCATATTAAAATTTCTGGATAAAACCCAAACCAACCAGCCACTTACACAGATTGACAGAGATGAGAGTGCCCTTCAAAATTCATCTGCAGCCTGTAGTCAATTGGTTAAATAATGGCAGAGGCAGTCACGCCTAAGTATCCAGTAACTTAGGGACAGACACATAAGATGTGGCATCTGAAAGTCCTTTTGCATGGTTGTTTGTATTCAGTCTGAGTAAGGCAGAGAGGAGTCTCGTGCATCCCAGGAAAGCACTGTAAGGGATGGACTTTTTTTCTGGTTTTAAGTAAAGCAGCTTCGTTACGTTTCTTTCTCCTTTTTTCTTTTCTCCTGTTACATGAAATGTTTGTTTTGTCTTACCCTGGTGCAGGAAGTGAAACTCTAAATCTCAAATTTTTCACCGGGTAAGAAAAAAATTAATTTGCCTTCTGGCACTGACTGTGTAGCATCCTTACAGTATTTCCTAAATCTCTGGAGGTAGTTTCACATACTTCTGTGCCAGAATTTGTCATTTCATTATCTGTGAAAGATGTTCATAAAGCACACTTCAGTTCCATTTATGTCTTAATTTTGTTTTGTGAGTAATAGTGCTAATTGTGGCTTGATCTATGTTTTGGCTCACTTCCTACAGCAGTGCTATTCTTAAACAGAGTGTCTGTCTGTGTTACTGTGCTCCACAGGAAAAATGTCTCTGTTTATAGTCCAGCAAAAGTGCAGTAAATTCAGCTGAGTACAAAGAAAGTTGAGACGATATTAAACAACTTCATAGACAGTGTTCTCAGATTAACAGCAAATATTCATTGTAAGAATTCTGGAGCTGCTTTCCTTGCAGTCAAAGTTTGTTCATTTCTTCTCTTGGAGAGTTTAAATGGATTGTTGAAGAGGACTGTGTCAGATGTTGTATTTCTAAATCTCAACTCTGTACATGCTTACTGGAAATAGTGACAAAAATACATCAGAAGTAGATTTGCTTTTATTAGAGTTGACTTCAGGGTGGCTTTTTATCCGTAATAATACTGTCTCATGATATTTGAGCATAGAAGGGTACCACTTCCGGAATTTCTTCTTTCAAAAGCAATTTGTGAAAAAGCACTGTCTTTCAAAATAGCTGTCAAACTTAACTTTGGGTATCTGTCTCACTCTGAAAAGCTTTATTAGTGCAAACTCTCTCCATTCATCTTCTGTTCAGTGCTCTTCTGTCTCCTGAGAGCCTCCATCTTTCCAGAAGTCGGTGTGAATTATTCTGTGGGAGTAGTTTAAACACTAAATATTGCTGCTCTCTCAGATACAAGACTCCAGAATTTTTTCATTGGGAGAAATGCCTCTGGATGTTCTAAATGCCACAGTTCTTAGCAGTAATTTTTTTAAGGTGTGACATTATATCTATTTAAATTGTCAACAGTGAAACATAGTGCTGTCATAATGGTTTCACTTGGTAATCTAGAAATTTAATTTTTTTTACTTTGTGTTTGAAAAACCATGTAGCCTAAGGTTGTTGCAGAGATGTTTCTGGGATTTTTTTTTTTCCTTGGCAAGAAACTAGCAAATAGTGTGGGTTCTGCTGCATTTGTTGATACTGATCTGCATAAGATGAGAGCCTCCAGCTGTTGCTGGACATCAGAGAAGTCAAGCTTTAGCAGTTGCTGTGAAAACGAAGTATTCATTATTGATCTACGTGTATCAGCTATCACTAACGTGTGTGTCACTTAGTGTATCTTGAGTTTTTAATAGCTTGCCAGTCTTGATGATCAAGGGAAATTTCTAAATAGCTTTGCTTGGTACAGCTGTGCTATAAGCCATGAACGATTAAAAATACACCCAGAACTTTTTTTCTTTCTCGTTATGATGGATGTAGGTGTCTGTCTCCTGATGGGTATTTCTGGTTCACTGTAATCATTAATGGAAATAAAAGCATCTAAGTCAAAGAGGTGGTCGAAGTAAATGTTCACCAGTTTCGTTGATAGGTTGCATGACAAATCTCTGGAGCAGCAGGACCTGAAGAGATAAATATTTAAGGGAGATACAGGCAGAATAGCCCTTTGCTGAAAGCTGTGCAGTGGTGCAGTTTTGGAGAAACTAGAGAGACGCTGCAGTCTGGGATGTAGAAAACAGTAATTCTGTACTAGAAGTAGAGGGAGTTGTTGGAGTAGGAGAATGATGCTCAGATAAATGAGGGAGTAAAGCAGCTTTTGTATCCTCCTGGTAAATCCATGTCTGTCTTCTAAATATCTTCAAAGGAAAAGTGTGTTTGTGACCCCTTGTAAGTCTTTTGTAGAAATTCTATTCCATACCTTTTTAGTATTTAATGGAAAGATTCATGTGGCTTATCCCCAAAGATAGTGACTGCTGAACTCTGGTATTTATAAAAGAATGCTGAGTGTTAACTACGTGGTAGGAACAAATAGGAACTGATTATTGGCTGATCAGATGATGTTCATTTTTCATTTTACTACTTGAAAAAAGTTCTTGATAATTGTGAATAATTCTTTAAAAGCCCGAATATTCTTAAATATTCTGAGTACTTTGGTTTTCTTTTTGTTAAATATAAGCTTCTGCATATGCAAGGATTTGTGTATGTTTTGGTTGCTGCCAGTGAAATCTAAGATTTTATTAATATTTGAATTTCTGTGGAATAACTCCCTTCTTGAAATGTTGTATCCATTTGTAAGTTGGTTTATTCTTTAGAGTTTTTACATCAATACTGAGAAGATGTTTAGTTTAATTGGGAGAAAAAGATCATCTTTGTTTTAGGGAATGAACACCCTGTGAGCACACTTGTTCTTGCAGCACACCGTTTTTATTGTCTGCCTGACTCTTATTTCTCTTTGCAGGTCAAAGTTGCAATCCTTAAATACATAGAGACTCTTGCGCAACAGATGGATCCAGGAGATTTTGTAAATTCAAGCGAAACTAGGTTAGCAGTGTCTCGAATCATCACCTGGACCACAGAACCTAAAAGCTCAGATGTTAGGAAGGTATGTTTGTTAATGTGTGCTTAGAATTGCAGTAGATTTCAAGTCCCGTGGCAAATTACAGAAGCTAATACTTCTTGCCTAAGCAAAAAAAAATATTTTTCTTTAAAAACAAACTTACTCTTTCATAGAGAAAAGATACTTTTATATCCTTCTCAGGAAACACACCGAAGTTTCAGTATGAAGTGTCAGAATTGGCAAAGTAAAACTTTGCCAAAAATTGTGTGTTTAAGAGTATTTAAGTAAAAATTTAAAATTAACACATCTTGAAACTCACAGTTAATGCTGTATTTTCATTTAAGTTAATATGTGGAAATTCTTTCATAATACAAGGAATAACTTTGTTTCACGACTGTGTGGCATTAAAATCTCTGCAGTGGGCATTTTCTATGCATTTTTAATGCTGCTTCAGAGACCACCCTCTGTGATACATCTGTAACGGGAATGGTAAGTTCGGTAGCAAACTTGCTTCAGTCTCTGTTGGATTTTCTCAAGTCTTTTGTGTTTAACAGAAGACAAGCGAATAACTGTTGACCTTCTGACAAAAGAAAGTTTGTACTTTAATAAGGTAGTTTCAACGTTTTGTTCTTGTAATGCTGCAGTTTCAGTGCAAAACTCCCTTTTCCACATGACTCTTGTGAAGTCAAAATTAGTATTTGTGAGCTACATAGATATACCAGGAATACAGAATAACCATGAGAAATGTACTAATGCGGTCCTTGCGAAGGGCTGCTAAGTAGTCCTTGCAATTGTAGAAAGCAAAGACCTTTGAATTTTGTTTGTAGTTTGATGGAATAGAGTTTTGCTGTTGTTTTGATTGTCATCAGCCATTCTGTCTTAGCTGCCATTGTCAGCATGCTAACACTTTTTGAGTGCTAAATAAACATACTTGCTTTATGGCTCATAAATGTAAGCATCTTTGACACAGAGAATGAACTCTTCTGTTCCTTCTTCCCTGTTTATTTCTGCAGTTTGAAGAGTCAGAACAATTGATTTAGTTAGACTTCATTTGCTATTTTCAGTTAAGTTTGAGTTTTAGCAACTTCATCATTTCTGGAAACAGTACCAAAACTTCCTTTCTTTAGGAGGGTTGTTTTATGGGACAGAATTGGGAGAAAATAGTGGGAGCTGTCTCACAAAGTGTGTAACGTAAAAAGAACAAAAATAAAAACAATTCACAACTTCTGGATATGTGGAATGTTTGTAATACAGAATAAAAAACATAGGAGAGTTCATAATAGAGATAATGCTTCTGTCTTTCACTTATGCAACTTCATGGTTATGAGAAAGCAGTAACAGATTATATCCTGTGGACTTTTCTTGCCTAGTACCATGTTCTAGTGGCATGTACAAGACCACAAAACAGGAGGGGAATTGAAGCAACACAATCTTCTAAATCAGTGAAGTTTTAGTACTAAGACACGTGGCAAGCTGTCTTATCTGATGGTTCCTATCTCTAATAAGCATTTTTATGTCAATAAGTAACTGAATCATGGAAAGAATTGCCAGTGAGTTTTATCATCTGGAACACCTTAATTATATGAATTTTTCTCGTTTTATTCTTTCTTTCCATAACACAGTTGTTCGAGGCAGCTAACTGCCAAAAGCCTTTGATAACTCTTGAAAATAGATATCACCAAGAAGTGGTCAAAAAGTTATTTTAACAGTATAAAATGTTTCATTCTCTTAACAGGCTTCACAGTGTGCTATCACAGGCTTTTTAATTTTATTTATTTTAATAAGCTTATAGTATTTAGTATTATTTCTTAAAATTAAAAGTTTTTGCCAAGTGTATTTCTGTGCAATTGATGGGGCTTAGGATTTTTTTACTTAAAATATTTCTAGTACTAAGTATTATGAAAAATGCTTTTTTTAATTAGTCTTAAGTTGGGCAATCTTAGTGCAGTTCAGTGACACAGGACTTCTGTCTGGGAGGTAAAATTCTGTGTTTCAGAACTTAGATTTCTTCTAAGATTAGAATTCTTCTAAACAGAGTTAGAATCTTATTAGAGTTTTTCTAAGAACAAAATATTTCTAATCCTTATTGCAGACTTTCAAAGATATTATCTGTATGACTAGACTTAAACCTCAAGAGAGAGAGCTTATGCTGAGGAAAAGAAAAGCTTCCAAATACTTTAAAATGCCATTTTGTGTGTGTCAAGGAAGAGAGGGGGAAAATAGATAATTGCATGGCTGAAAACCTTGTGTGAGTGAATATCCATTTCAATACTTTAGGTTGAGCTTCACTCTGGGCAGACTAACTTTTCTTTCCTGATATGATCCTGGACTGTGTATTGTGTTATTTTATTGTCAGCCTAAATAAACATACTGTTCTGGAGTGGAGACATGGATATTGAGAGAAAAAGGAAAGTTGTAATTGCTGTTGCTCAGTTGCAGGGCTTGTTTTGGTTTTGCTTTGTATCAATTTCTGTTAAAAGACTGGCCATTAGAAATAGCAAGGAAAAAAGGAACATTAAAGGCGGATTGCAGAGGGCATTCAGGGTGTTCAAGGGAAAGCTATCAGAGGGAGGAGGGAGTAAAAGTTAAAGAAAACAGCCAGTCACGAGTGTGCACAGATAATTTGTGGCAATCTAAGATGTTAGCAGTTTTGTCATTAAACTTAATAGTAAGATATGTACTGGTATGTGTGTTCATACCTTGGCTTTCCACTTTTAATTAAAAAATGCTACAGTTCATTGCTCTGGAAGCAAAAGGAAGGAAATAAATGTCTGAAAGAATTTTCTAAACTACTTGGTTGAAATATATTGCTGCTTAAGCAATCTGCCTGTCATTCTGTCTAGCACTAGGCACTGGTTCTCTCCAGTGCATGGCAGACCTGAGTGCTGAGCTGTATAAACTAGACATAGTTGGTTAATCTTAGAATCAGAGTTTCATACGACAAAGAAACGATTAAACAATCAGAGGACTTAATCTCGAGCCCTTTTTTGCATGTGTTAGTTTAGTTGCTATGTTGACAGGTTTGTTAGACTATCCAGTGAATATTCATCAAACTGTACAAACATAACTAAGTCATGCAGTCAATATGCCTTTACTGGAGGGAACCCAACCATTGTGTAACTTACTGTGTTGCCTTGTCGGTAAAGAGCTCTGATTTTTGATTTGGATAAATATGTGTAGAAAACATGCTGTAGGATGAGGATGATGTTAAAGATGAATTATTAAAATCGAGGGTGTTGGCAGGTGACATCCAGTAGACTACAAACTCCAATAATTTATCTGAGTACGTATTCTAAAGATGAAAACCATTAAGAACAGTAAGAACTGTTAAGGGCAGGAGGGGGGAAGGTTAACCAGCTAGTATGGCTGTATGATAAGTTATAAAGAAGATGAAGTGCTGTGATCACAACTCAGAATCAAGACTTTCTCATTCCAAATTAGGGTATCTGGGGTTTGGTTTGGTTTTTTTTGTTGTAACTGTTCCTTTTCAAGCTAGTGTGTTGATTATCCATTATCTGTAATTACCACTTGCAGAACTCAGGAGAAGGAATTGCAGGCTGCTGCTGCCTGGTGCGTTCCATTTGTCTCTTTAAATTTTTTCAACTTGCCAAACCCTTTAAAAGCTGTTTTATTAATTCCTTCAGTAGCTGTTTTAGTAAGTAGGGATCTGGGATTGAGGGGTATGTTTCTGAGGGACTTAGAATGATTATGCAAAGTATAAACTTGTTGTTGTCTGCCTGGTTTGATCAATATCTGAACTTCTAGCTTACCAGCAAAAGTGAATTGCTTTTGTTCCCATCTGTTAACATCTTTATTCAAGCCTAATCAAGACTATAAGTCACGTGTTGTGATTACCACTCATTATAGTATCTCTTGCTGGTAAAATTACTTTAGAAACTCAAGTTAATGTCTTCAATCTATATTTTCTTCTAGGCTGCTCAGTCAGTGCTGATTTCCCTTTTTGAACTCAACACTCCAGAGTTTACAATGCTATTGGGTGCTTTACCAAAAACATTTCAGGATGGAGCCACAAAGCTTCTCCATAATCATCTCCGGAATACAGGCAACAGTGGTCAGGTATCTACACCTCTCTTATTCCTTCTGAAGTTACTAGTGTTTTGAACGTAAGTCCAACTCAGTAGAGTTATTTGTGGGAGCAAGAAGGTTGATAGAGGAGGGATGGCAACCCAAATCCTCTGGCTGTCTCTATCTGTAGCAGATACCACTCTTTATGGAAATGCCGTTTCTTTTTCCTTCGAAGAGTGATACTTCCTAAGTCTATGTTGCTTCCAAGTTACGTAATAAACTTGAATGTGTTTGGGGTTTTTTTTGAAGAGTAGTTTACTCATTTTAAACTTGTAGCTGATTGAAGTTACTAGTAATTGGTTAGCCAATCCAAGAAATTAAATAGAAGCTCCTTAAATGTTTCTGGGCACTGTAAAATAAGTACAATAATAAGTTAAAAAGGAAGCTGAAGTCCTACTGGAGTATCTCTTCTCGCCTCTCTTCCTGCAGGGATCAATGGGAAGTCCTTTAACAAGACCTACTCCACGCTCCCCTGCGAGTTGGTCAAGTCCTCTCACTTCTCCAACCAATACATCGCAGAACACACTATCACCAAGGTAATGCAGGCTGTTGTTGCTACACTTCTGCATCTAAGGCTTCATAACATGTTACCGAAGATTGTAACCCCAGCAGTGAGAGCATGGAGCGAGTTTTGCACAAAGTGACAGATGCTGAAACATAATCACCCTCCCTCCACAGAATGACAGTACAGTGAACTGCTTAGCCTCCCTGAAGGGCCTGACAAGTGCCAGGGCTGGCCTGAGGCGGGAGAGGGCTGGGCACCCCAGAGTGCGAATGGATTAGCAAGAGAAGGAACAGAAGTGTTTGTCTCTAGCGAATGTTAGGATATGTCAGCTAGGTCATCAAACCAGACTTGATACTGAGGAGAGGAGACTAAGAAAGCAGTAGTTCATAAATGTTCTGGTCTTTAATTTTGCGGTACTGATGTTGCCAGCGAAGTGGATTTTGTAATTTTGCTTTTAGGAATCAACTTACTGTGAAAACTGTTGAGTTTTGTCATTCCTCCTTACTCTGGAACTTTTTTCAGAAAGAGAGAATGGTATAAAGATTGCGGTTGTTTCATACTCAGTAAAACAGAGCAAAATAATTTTGTTTCTTCAGGCAGATGCTGCTACATAACGTAGCCCTTCACTTAGCTAGCTACTCCCAGTGCTTTCTCTGTCAGTACAGTATGCTTACTACGATGTACCATAGTGCAGTTTTGTTATGCAGAGAGCCAGCTTGCTTCCTTAATGTACTTCAAGAAAAATAGTAATTTTATTAATATTCCTCGAGTGTCTGTAGTTCCATGCTTATGTTATTTAAAAATATGGGCTCAAAAAAAAAAATCCATCCTAATTCCTATGTCTTTCTCCATGGCCCACAGTGCATTTGACTATGACACTGAAAATATGAATTCTGAAGATATTTACAGCTCTCTTCGTGGAGTCACTGAAGCAATTCAGAATTTCAGTTTTCGTAGTCAGGAAGATATGAATGAGCCTGTAAAACGAGATTCAAAAAAAGATGATGGCGACTTGGTGAGTATTTAAACCCAGTGCATCTTGGTATCAGCAAATCAAGCCAATGGTTGATTAGAAAGCATCTTTTTCGGTGGGTTTATATGCTACAACTTCTAAAATGGGATGTTTCTCCTAAGTTGCCTCATAGCTTTAGAAAAATATGTTCCTAGTCTTGAACCAAATTTTTGAAATTTAAATGTTAATTCTAAGCGCTAGCTGTTTATTTGATATGTTAGCAATTTAAAAGTAGGTTATCTTGCGAAACAGCTAGAGTTCAGTTTTTGAGAGGTCTGCACCTTAATAGAAGTTTTTCCAAAGGTTTTATTTTATTCTGTACAAAACCTGTAGGTTTTTCAATGCTACATGTGGTGTTTTAAGCTTCTGTTTCTATAGAACTTCAGCTTTCGGATTTGTTGAGCTTGCCAAATACGTATATGCTTAAACGTGCTTTTTAATTACTTAGCATTAAACTTTTGAGTTAGAATACTGACAGCTGTTTCAAGTTAGTGAATTTTTTTGGACCATGTACACTTTTTTTTGTAGGAAAGCAAAGTTTATGGAACTGTTTCTAAGACTTCTTACTTGAAAGCTAGTTCGAAATTTTTGAAATTTGTAAACATTTTGAAATTTGTGAGTTTTTGCTACTTAGATAAATTTACTAATGTAGTTAACTGCAAAATGTAAGTGGGTATTTCATATGCTCATATGATACTTCTTTTCCTGCAGATTTGTAGTGCTTCTGGAATAGTAGACCTACGAGCAGGAAGCGGTGTGAGTGATACAGGCCGAACAGCTCTTGATAACAAAACATCCTTACTCAACACAATGCCTCCCCACTCTTCACCACGTTCACGAGATTATAACCCATACAATTATTCTGATGGTATCAGTTCATTTAATAAATCTGCCTTGAAAGAAGCCATGTTTGATGATGATGCAGAGCAATTTCCTGATGGTAAGCTTCAGATTGCATTCTGTGCTAGAAGAAAAATGGTGAGATTTTCCCTCTTCTAGTTCGGTTTCTGAATTTATCATTAGCAATATATGTACCAGTGCTGCTGCTTTGAGAGGTTTTTGCAAATCCTGTGTTTCGAATTAGTTTATTTGTTAGTAATCCTTCTGAGTGACACTGTCAGATTACTTGGTATTTGTAGAGATTAAGGGTAAAAATGAGATAAATAGTGAACTAAATTGTGTACTTCTGGTAGCATGTCCTGTAGCAGTATTGTCAATATAAATTTACTTATCAGATTGCTTTATGATTGGGATTTACAGCAAGGAAGTAAAACTGGATCAAACCACTTCAAGAATTAGGTGAAAGATTAAGTATTTTGTTAGTATTATATTTGTATTGGAAACATGACATTGGTGTTTTCTGTTGACTAAACATTCTTTAAAAAAAATAAAATAACCCAAACAAAAACAGCTTTTACCAGAAGGATTGTTAGTTTAGCCCATGTAAATCTAGGAACTTGGGCTGTTGTTTTCTAGGCTTCTGAAGCTTCTTTTTAATATTTCTCAGTATATCTTTGGGTAATTTTTTATATCTAAATGTTGGGAGGGTTCCTAAGTATCTCTACTATCGTTATTTTGAAAAGTAGTAGGTGATTTTCATAATCTGGTATTCATTGTTGATGATACTTCATATTCGGTTGTAGATTAAAATCAATTTTTAAGTAAACAAATTTCTTAATTGTGAGGGACAAATGAATTTTCCCTCTTCTGACTGTTTTACTTCTGTCATCCAGCAAAGATGTGTTATAGAAGCTGCTGAAAAACAAAGCTATTTTCTGACATGGTGTTTAAGCTATTCTGTAAATCGGCTTTACGTTTACATTAAATTAAAAACAAATCCAAGTAAGGTGCATTTCTCTTTGTTTTCTCTGCCGTTTAGTGAAGAGGCATATGGCCAATTACTGTCTTCTAAATAAGACTGAGAGGAAAGCAAATTTTTACAGATCACGTCATGTAAATATCAGTAAATATGTTTTTCATCTACATATAGATTCAGTTTATGATCGAGATTCTGTATTACAGGGATCCTGTTGTTACATGGCTTAAGCCTCTCTATACCTTCCAACAACGTGTTTCTGGATATTGGCGTTAAACCAAATGCAGTCTGTGCTGCACCAGCATGTTCTGGTTCTGTGAAAACTCATGGCTGGCTGGAGTGAAGCATCCCTATCCAGTTTTAGTTTGTCCTGACTGGAGGAGTAGCGCAGTGTATTATTTAGGCCTGCTCTTTAATGGATCTTGCATTCATTCTTGTGTTCACTCTTAGTTTTTACTTATGGCATGTGCATTCTCTCATTTATGAGTTACTTTTAGAATTTCCTCTGAGATGACCGGGAAAAAGTCTGCATGAAAAAACATACACTCAGCAAAATACTTTGTGTCTGCAATTCCTTGATTAGAACTTGCGTGCTTTTCCCATAAATCTGAAGTGCTCATTGAACATTAAATTTTAATTTTCAGAAACTCCACAGAATTGCTGCCTGTTAGTGACACAAAGTCCTGTTTTTACTGGACTCCCAGCCATCCTCTGATGCGATACTGGGAGAAAGATGCGGAAATACAGGGCTGGATGGGAAAACCTTAGTTACTCGCATAGTCCTGCCAACAGCACCGAGGCATGAACATGTATTCTGCAGATGGTTTGTCTAACAGTTGAAAAATTGCCAGTGGAGATGATGCCACAGTGTACCCCACATGGCCATTTGAGTCTTCGCCTCTTTTACAATGAAAAGGTTTTTGGAGTAAGAGCCTAAATCTTCCAGCCGCTAGCACTCTGTTTTTTAACCCAAAGGACATGCCCTTTATCTGAAGCACAGGCAAACCAAAGATGCAATGCAGGAACATTTGTGTTTTATGCCAATGCTTTCAACCTGTTTGCAGACAAAAATGTGTGTTTCTGTTAATTTATCCGAAAGTCTCAGTGCAAAGATGGAAGCTATATGCTTTTCTTTCTTAAAGGCTTAATGGATCTTCATGATGGAATAAAGGCAACAACTTGATACTTAATTTTTGTTAAGACCACTTTTAAGTTTCTTGACTGTTTGCAGTCCAGTATTTATAAACATGGGTTGTTACTAGTGCGTTTTTCCATCATCATGGAATCCTCTCTAAAACTAAAATCCAGAGCCATCTTGTAATGACTGCTGTCAGGAATCTCTGTGGGACTAATGGCCTTAGTTTGCTTCAATTTCAGCTATTTTATACCAAGCACCATTCTTGTGCATTCCCCTCTGCCTGCCCCCCTCCCTCGATGTTAACTTCCTAGCTATTGCTGTGGAACCATGACTTAGAAAAGTCTAAGCAATTCTGTAATACTAACAGAGAAAAGACAAATTTGTCATCTTTGATGGAAGGGTCATGTGGAAAAGGTAGCACTTTGTGTATTAAACCAGATTTAAAAGGATGCAGAGTACTTATCCCTTTGGGTATTGCAAGCATGAAGACTCTTGCAGTAAATGATCTTACAGGGGTTTTTTTGCAAGATCATTGTAGGATTTTTTTGGTGATTGTAAGCTTGTTCAGCGGTGCTGGCTACACTGAAAATGTAGTAGCCAAATTGCAATTTTTGCAGACAAATTTGGGGAAAAAAAGAAAAGCATGCTAGACAGCCAGGTAGGCATCCTAGAAAACATCCTTAAGTTTTACAGCAGGCACTAGTGTTTATTTGTAATGATCTGAGAACTGTGCGTATTCCTTTTTGACAGAGCCTCCCATGGACCATTCTGATCTGGTTGCAGAGTTACTGAAAGAGCTATCAAACCATAATGAGAGAGTTGAGGAAAGAAAGGCTGCCCTGTACGAGCTCATGAAGTTAACTCAGGAAGAGTCATTCGGTGTTTGGGATGAGCACTTCAAAACAATACTACTTTTGCTGCTTGAAACGCTTGGAGATAAAGAGGTAAATCCAGATTAATCCAGTTAAGAATGTTAATGAAGCACCTGGTTTACTTTCAGTATCTTTGAAATGTGTATGGGTTCCAGGAAAGGCACAAATTCCAGTTAGTCTTGAAGAACAAAACCCTGTAGAAATACGAAAATGTCATGAGGTCTGAACACACTTATGGTGAAAAAGGCATCAGTAATACTTACCTTCTCAAGTATTCTTATTTGTTGATTCTCACATGACAGATTAAATGAAACATTTTTCACTGGGATTCAAAGCTTATGTGTTAATAGCCCCTGGTGCAATCTAGAATATCAAAACATCATGTGTGGCAAAGGTATTTTTAAATATATCTCTAAAACATAGTAATGCTCATTGTGAAGAGGCTGAGTTCTATGTAATTGTTCTCTACAAGGGCCATGTTTCTGAAATTACAGAGGATCAAAAAGACACTAGTACTTGGTTTTGATTTTAAAAAATAATTTGTAAAAGAATTTTCAAAACTGTGTTTGCATGATGTGATGCTAAGGGTTTTATCAGCACTTGTGAAGAGTAAAATTGTTTGCACCTTAACTTCTGGGTAGCGTAGATAACTCAAACTAGGTTAGCAACATGTTTATGATATGCCACCTGAATTATATGCAAATAGAGGGATTGAGAAGAGTGAGAAACTGAATTTTTTTTTTTCTAGCTTTGTTTGTTAACACTAGATTCACACTGTATATACACGTAGAGCATAATCTGATATTTTTCTGTTATCAAAGACTCTTCCAGCTGCCGAAGAAATGTTAAAATATGTCTGTTTAAAGATACATAACTCATTTATTTTAATATTAAATCTTTAGCATGCAATTAGAGCTTTGGCATTGAAAGTTCTAAGGGAAATTCTAAGAAACCAACCAGCAAGGTTTAAGAATTATGCAGAACTCACAATCATGAAGACATTAGAAGCGCACAAGGATCCTCATAAGGAGGTTAGTAATCAGTTATTCTGTTTAAGATTGTGACAAATTACCACAAAATCAAAGAGCTGTCCAAAAAATGTTTGAGAAATTAGTTAGATCTTACTGAGGAATTAACTTGTTTAGTAATCAAGCTTTTAACTTCTATTAGTTAACACAGGTATGCAAGAAAAGAAAAAAGAACTGCAGTTTTATAAGCTCTCAAGTGCTTAATATCAGCCTTAATAACAATTGCCTTGGGTGCTGTCCAGGAGGAGATAATAACTAACAATGTGTCATTGTAGCTCTTCAAGGAGTAACTGAAGGGAGGTTTTTACTTGTATGACAAATGAAGCCAGCTATAGGTGTTCTGGAGCTCTACAACAAGCTTTTGGACTTTAAGGTTTATGGTTGAGAGATGGGACTGAACATGGCAAGGAATTGTCAATCCTTTCCATTTTTAGCTGATTCTTCACCGTTTGAGAGCATGGCTTTGAATGTTGTTAGAGAACGCACAGGAACACGTCAAAGGGAGGAGCTGGTTGTGGCTAAGAACAGTGAGAGACCCACAGAGGTCCCTTCCAACCCCTACCATTCTGTGATTTTGTGATAACTATAATCTTGCTCAGAAGTATTTGTGATGCATGCATACACAGTAAAGTATAATGCATGTAGATATAAGAAACACAAATACAGTAACTGCCCCTTTATTAAATAGTTCACATGAGTGTCACTCATGCCATGGAAAGAATCCAGGTTTACTATGAAATGAGTACACCTTCTCCCTGCTCTCCCCGTGCAAGGGCACTTAATTTATATGGAACTTACTCTGGAGTTCCAGCTTTGAAGTTTGACTGCAGTTCTTCCCATATCAATGACTTTTTTCACTCATCGGATACTCGTTTCTCTTTTCCCCGCACCCTCTTGAGTTGTTTCATATACTGTATTTATTACAGTGTTTTGTCCCTATCTTTCCTTCTCTGTTACTGTATTTCTGCTCTCTCTTGATTTCATGTATATGAATGAGAGAGTAAAGGGGACAAGGATGGAGAGAAACAGTTATGGAGGGTTTTGTACATCACTGCTGTACAAACCACTGATTTTGTACAGCGGTTTGTCATCTCAGATCGCAGATGCTACAGCTGCACTAATAAGAAGATCGGATGTGAATTGTCTCTGTTTTGCCCATGTTGTATCCTGAGTTTCTGTACCAATTGACTTCCTGCCTAATTACTCTTGTTCTGTTAGTTCTGCATATTCTTCAGGATTGAAGTACTTTCTTGTCATAATTTCTTTCAAATTTAGATGGGAGGAAAAACAGCTAGATTGACTTCTAGGAATAGCAGTGTAGGCATGTGATTAAACATAGTTTTGAGACGAATCATACAATCATAGAATAGTTTGGGTTGGAAGGGACCTTTTAAAGGTCATGTAGTCCAACCCTCCTGCAATGAGCAGGGACATCTTCAGCTGGATCAGGTTGCTCAGAGCCTCATCCAGCTGTGAATGTTTCCAGGGATGGGGCATCTACCACCTCTCTGGACAACCTCTTCCACTGTTTCACTGCCCTCACTGTAAAAAAATTCCTTCCTTATATCCAGTCTAAATCTACCCTCTTAGTTTAAAAGCATTACTCCTTGTCCTATTGCTGCAGGCCCTGTTAAAAAGTTTGTCCCCATCTTTCTTGTAAGCCCCCTTTAAGTACAGAAAGGCCGCATTAAGGTCTGCCCAGAGCCATCTCTTCTCCAGGCTGAACAGCCCCAACTCTTAGCCTCTCCTCATAGGAGAGATGTTCCATCAGGAACCAACAGGTCCATGTCTTTGCTGTGCTGAGGGCTCCGGAGCTGGACACAGGACTCCAGGTGAGAGGAGTAGAGGGGCAGACTCACCTCCTGGCCACGCTGCTTTTGATGCAGCCCAGCATACGGTTGGCCTTCTGGGCTGCGAGCGCACATTGGTGGCTCATGTCCAGCTTTTCATCCACCAGCACCCCCAAGTCCTTCTCGGCGGGGCTGCTCTCAATACCTTCGTCCCCCAGCCTGTATTGGTACAGGGGTTGCCCTGACCCAGGTGCAGGACCCTGCACTTGGCCTTGTTGAACTTCATGGCCAACTTCTTGAGCTTGTCCAGGTCCCTCTGGTTGGCATGTCGACTGCACCACTCAGCTTGGTGTCATCTGCAAACTTGCTGAGGGTTCACTCGATCCCACTGTTCATGTCATTGGTGACGGTATTAAACAGTACTGGTCCCAATATCGACCCGTGAGGGACACCACTTCTTACCAATCTCCATCTGGACATTGAGCCATTGACTGCTACTCTCTGGATGTGACCATCCAACCAATTCCTCATCCAGCGAACAGTCCCCTGTGTCGAATTCTGTGGTCTTCCCAGGCACAGAGGGGAGGCTGACAGGTCGGTAGTTCCCAGGGTCCTCCTTTCTACCCTTTTTGAAAATGGGTGCAACATTTCCCTTTTTCCCATCACCAGGGCCTTCACCTGACTGCCATGACTTCTCAAATATCAGAGAGTGGCTTTGCAACATCAGCCGATTGCTTCAGGACTCTGGGATGCATCCCATCAGGTCCTGTAGACTTACATGTGTTAGGTTCCTCAGGTGGTCACGAATGTGAAAACATGTCAGTAATCACTGATCTAACAAGCAATAACAAATGACAATACAAGAAATGAGCGATTTACAAAAGTGGTGATATTTCAATATGTAGTTGGAGAATATTGCAGAATAGAGAAATTTCAGATCCGATTCAACAAGCAGGTTTAAAAAACTGATATACATATTGCCAAGGACATAGCTTAGCCACAGAATATTGAGAAGAGTCTTGTTTTTACAAATATATGCCCAACAGTTGAAATATGGTAAACAGATTTTTCAAAGGACTCTTCATTTACACGTCTGCAATATTGTAGAGCTCTTGGTAGGAATTCTTTATGCTTAGGACCATTACTGCCACATGACAAACAATAGTAACAGTCTCTCGTAAATAATTTTTCCATGTCTTTTACTTATTCTTTCAATAGGTGGTGAGATCTGCTGAAGAAGCTGCTTCCATGCTGGCCACTTCCATTAGCCCCGATCAGTGCATCAAAGTTCTTTGTCCAATTATCCAAACTGCAGATTACCCCATTAATCTGGCTGCAATCAAAATGCAGACGAAAGTCATAGAAAGAGTATCTAAAGAAACCCTTACTCAGCTTTTACCAGAGATTGTGCCAGGTCTAATACAGGTAAGGAGAGAAGAAAGAAGGAGAGAAAAAAAAATAAAATAAAGAAACTATATATAAGAATTACGAAGACTTTTTAAAAATAATATCACTTGGCTCTCAGGAACGATTTTATTTGTCTAATAGCTGGTGGCTACTTTGACCCAAAATAACTCAGATAGTGGGAACAAACTCTGATTTGAAAGGTAGCTAAGTTATAACTGTGGCTAGGACTCAAAGGAAATCTTGGTAGGATATAAAGTACTGGTTAAGCTTGGTAGATACTTCTAGTTATAAGATAGTTGTTTGTGTCTTTTTCCAGGTTGTAATCATTTGGTCTGAAATTGTCCATGTTGTATTTCTGTAGAATTGTAGGAGTTTTATCACTCAGGGCTTGGGGGAGACAAGAGGAAAGAAGAAGTTGGTTGGGGAAAGTTCAATAAAACATGAAGGATATCGGCGATTTCTCTTTGTCTTTTAAAAAATTCTTTCCACCTTATCAAGAGCCAAGCTACATTAATTTTCACGTTATGGATAAAGAGCTTTTAGAGTTTGACAGCTGCATTCTGTAGATTTCTGTCTTTAATGGGTGTGATGCAGTCATAGATCTGCAGGAAGGTAGAGGCAGAGAAAGGGCCCTCTGAGAAGGGGCTGTGAGTGAGACAGCTGGGCATGGGGCATTAACAAAGTGGCAAAAGAAGCAAAAATCTTTAATGAAGGAGATGGGAGTTAAGGAAAACCTTTAGCTGTTAACAGAATATTCCTTGCAGAGTAAGGAAGCTCTATATTGAGTGGTGGTCTGCTTTAAGTAAATATCTGTATAATCTAGAAAAATTTCTCTTACCTACTCCCTTATTGCGTGACAGCAGCTCTGTTTTCAGTGTAACGTGTGAACAGGATTGTGTGGGTTTTAATTTGTCTGGAAAATTATCATCAATGGTGATTAATAAGCAGTCTGCATTTTAAAGTGCATGCTCTATGTGTATGTGTTTGATTTTTGGTTCGAATGCTTCATCAGGCTACACTAGCATTCATTTACTGTAATCTTCCATGTATTTATTGTAGGAAATACGTAAATAGCTTTCTGAGGCTTTTAATCATTAACTGATAAGGTATTAATGTTAATTTTATTGCTTTCTAGGGTTATGATAATTCAGAGAGCAGTGTTCGTAAGGCATGTGTTTTCTGCCTTGTAGCCATTCATGCAGTAATTGGTGATGAACTAAAACCACATCTCAGTCAACTCACTGGCAGTAAAGTAAGTAAAAGATACCATTTAAAGAAATCTTGGTTCATAATTGTATGTATGCATTTGCATTTTGTTTGCAGTTGCCAGAAAGTTTCATAGAAGTAAATACTGAAATGAGAATATCAGAGCTGCTGAAACCCTCTGAGGATTCATATAACTTCATCATAAAATGTTCAGAACTGAAAATCCATAGATCTTATGCAAGTGTATGAACTTTAGTATTAAGATAAATACTAAATTATGGTTTTTATGACCATTTAATGGCTTCAGTTACTGGTTGTACCCTAGTAGCAGTGATAATGGCTATACTCAGCATGACTTTTCCTATCAGTATGTCTTGTCTTGTTTTTGATGCAAGTTCTGGTTGGAAAGCAATAAATGTAATATATGGATAAACATACAGCAGTTTTATTTGTTCTTCCACATTGTTATTTTGCTTTTGTCAGCCCTTTCAGTACCTCTAATTTGAAAAAATAATAATAGTAATCAGTCTGTGGTTCTTTATGGTTCAGGACATTTATGATTTCATTGACATCTCTTTCATAGAGATTTTGCATGCAAACAGCTGTATGTTAATTGTGAATCTCTTTGTCTTTGGAAATAGGGCAGTTAATTTTGTGTGTCTTTGAAGAAGACAGTAGTATCTTAAAAATACTCTGGCAGTGACTGTGTTGAACATAATTCTAGAAAGTATTGGAAGCTTTAGTAAATACCAGCATCAACAACTGTAACTAGAGGCTTAAAATCTCAATATTAACAGGAAGAAAAAAAAAAACCACCACCCACTGACCTTATTTAGAACAGCATTGTAATTTTAGGAAAATATTACATCTTAGATCATTCTCCTTTTTACAACCTTAAAGAAACTTGAGCAGTTTCCCTGTGACAAATCTTGCTGTGTTTCATGTTTTTCAGTGGCAAGTATGTTACCTTTTAATCAACTGTGTAAAATATAATTTTGCTTTTGTACCATTCCTGTAGTCTGTACAGTTTGTAAATACTAAACAAAGTGAATTTCTGGCTTGAATTTGCAGATGAAATTATTGAACCTTTACATCAAACGTGCACAAACAGGCACTGGACCAGGGGATACAACAGCAGATATGTCTGGACAAAGCTAATGAAGCTGACAAGAGTTAACCAGGTCTCCTAAAGCAAGAGCAAGGCCCTCTTCAGTGAAAGGAAGATTCTTACATACAACATTTGGAACTTTTTTCTTGGGGTTTTTTTTGTTGTTTTTTTTGTTTGTTTGTTTGTTTTTTTCTTTAACCAACGGCTGTCCTCAGCCTGCATGTGACTGTTGCAATAGAATTATTCCAAATCCAAGGAAAAACAGTATTAACATCATTTGATCAAAGCAGAGTAAAATTTTAAAATTATCTAATCTGTCAGTTATCCTGTTTGCAATCCTCTGTGTCTTCCCATTAACTTTTGACAGTGTTATTGTATTAAAAAAAAAGATTTTTTTAATGCTAATTAAAAAGGTATGCTTTAAGCTTCAGAAGTTAAAATATAAATTCTGTTGCTTTTATTCAGCTGCAGGTAACGTTACTTTTTTATTGCTGTTTTGTTTGAGTATCATGTCCTTCGGTAGAAACAAGAAGTGATGTGAAACGAGACTGAACTAGTCTGAACTGCAGTGAAACTCGTTCACTGTGCTGGTGGTTCATCATCTTATTTACAGCTTGTTTGGGATATTCTGGAGATTGAGAAATATGCCTATAAAAAAAGCTGGATTGATCCAGTTCTGTAAAAGTGATATTGTTCATTGGTTGTATGTTTGTTGCATAAATAAGATTTCAGTGTGCGCAGTAGAGGACTGGTACAACCAGTACCTCTTAGTGTGGAAGACAGCCCTTTCAGGGTAGCATTGCTGACCTGGTTGATAGTGTGGCAGTCTGCTTTTTAGCAGCAGAGTTAATGGTCACTTGATGGATGTGAACCATCCTTGTCACCTTTCGTTCTTCAAGCAGGATGCTTCAGAATGGAGTGCTCTGCCCAAGCATGCTCAGTATGTATTTATCTTTATCACTAGAATGTTTCCTCTCAACCTAATTGCTGGAACGAGTAGTCTTGTATTGTAACTCACATGGGATTTTGACAAAAGTGCAGAAAACTATTTATTCATTACCTTCCTAAAAGCACCAAGGTTTTCTGCATTGAATTTAAGTGGGGGGGGGGAAATAGTTACAAATGCTATGGATCTTGCCACCTTTTAATTTAAAAAAAATATATATATTTTGGATGAGTTGGGAAAGCTGCACCAAATTATTTGCGTGGTATTCTTGAATAGCATCCTCAAGACCCATCTGGATTAAGGTGTGGAAATGTTTCCAGAGTTCGTTTTTCCATTTTTGAAAAAGAGTTAGTTTATTGTGAATAATGGTTCTTTGTATTTATGAACTTGATAATGGAAAGAGAGCAAAGATCAAGTAAATGGTGTCCCTAAATGTTGTCGTTTTCTTTTTTCTCTTTTTTTCTTTTTTCTTTTTTTTTTGGTCTTGGATATAAGCAGCGAGCTAATTAATTGAAAACTGGGATGAAACAGTGCCCTTCCCAGGAATGGTGGAATTTTTTTTTCTTCCTGTCATTTTTTCCCTTTGACTGTGATGTTACCTAGTTGTAGGAAGTGTATCCTGATGAGAGAAAATAGCAGTGCCAAGGATGATGATCTATGCTAGGCTAAAATTCTCTCTACCTCTTCAGGGTGCCTAATTTTTGATTGAGCTGCTGCATATAGCACCCGGTGGAAAAACTATCTACAGAAAATCTTCCCCCTCCCCCCCAAATTATTACTTAATGTGTATTCAAAATTCTGTGCTTCAACATTGCAGCCAAATGTCATAAGAAACTACTTACACACTTCATTTGCTAGGAACCCTGAAAAGCAAAACTGAATAAAAATTGTCAGATGCTTGTAGTTACATGGAAGGTTGTTTTCACTTTAGTTTGAAGTGAATGCAATAGAAAGAGCTAAGATGCGGTTGTTGAAGAAGCAATGCCATTGCAGAGATTTATTTGGAGGAAAAGTTGTAGAAATATATGTAAAGACTTAAAACCAAGACTGTCATAACTCATCACTAGCCCTTTTTAGCAGCTACATCAAGAAAATAGTATCCCCTCTCTTTCCTTTGTTACGTGTAACATCCTTGTTGTTTTCTACTGTTCAATTACATTGTGTATTTATAGTTCTACGCTTACCATTGTGCATATACCGGCAATAAAATGTACATAACATTACTTAAAAAATTAGCAATGTATACATTCTGGTTTTCTGTTTTATTTGATCACATGCTATAAGAAAACTTAAGAATGTGATTGATACAACATTGGTTAAAAAAAAAAATTATCATAATCTTCATGTTTTGTGTGTTCAAATGATTCTATATATACAAAAGTTTCTTTATATACTGGTTACTAAATCTGATATCACATTTGAGAACATGCTGTGAATATAGGTGTAGTAGACAAAAATGGTTTTTGGAAATTGAATACAATCTTTACGAACACCCAATTTCCTTCATCTAGGCAGGTTTGTTGTTTACAGTTTCATTTATTTATACATTATACATTGTTTACTTTTAATTTTTTTAATATTTCAAAAACATATTTCTGTCTACAGTCTTGTTTACAATTTGATTATACGAAAGGTCACTTAAATTGCACAAATTCTAAGCTTAAGGGTCCCATATGTTATTCCTGCTTTTTCTACAGGTAATATTTATTTTCAGAGGATCACTTCAAGATGACTGCTGTTTGTCATCTTTTTGAAGATGCTACTTCATACTGAAAACATAACTTATTGAAACATACTGTATATATTCTGGATGAACCTAATTTTTTTTATGTCTAAACAAAAGTTGGTAAGAAAAATGTTTGTATCCCCTACATAAATGAAAATTTTTGCTTCAGGTAGGGGAGGAGGAAGATACTTACATGAAGTTTGTCCCTTAGTCTTGCTTCCAAGCCATTTTTAATTCATCTAAGTGTGGATATCACATGTATTAAAATCAAAAATGCAAGGTATTTAACTGAATATTTTACAATATGACTAATTCTGTTTCCAGCAAAGATGGGCTGCTATAGTGGATAGAGTATGTTTGTATTACATAGGGCCATCAAAATGTAAGAATTTGCAACAAAATTATGGCCACTACAGGCCAGTTATCAGATCCACTGCATTGCTTTTTGCCCTTATTTCCTATATTATAAAAAGACATTAGCTCAGTTAAATTCGAGTAATGATTAGTCATGCCTTATGTTCCTGTTGGAAGTGGTTCTCTAACGGATTAGCATAAAGAAGAATTAGGACAGTTATAAGTTACTGTTCTTTCAGAAAGGGTTTCTTTATGTTCTTTCTGTAAAGATGGGTCATTGCAATCATTTGAATACTGAAATGTATTTCTTAAAGGTTGGGTTTGGGCTTAAAAAAGAGGAAGAAGGAAAGCAAGCTGCATGCAGAATCAGGGTAGGAAATGCGTGTCTTGGATGTGTCTGCCTTGGATGTGTCTGCCTTGGATGTGTCTGCCTTGGATGTGTCTGCCTTGGATGTGTCTGCCTTGGATGTCATTTGCTTTAAAGAATTTTGAGTAACACATTATGTTCAGCTGAAGTCTTGGCAAGGAGGTTAGGATAGTAAATGTGAATTGAAAGGAGAGCTGATCATGTAAATCTTCCTGAGTTTGGTTGCTTGCTTGTTTTTGAAGATAAAGGTTGGAACAGATGGAGTTGTGTTTGTTATTTGTGGTCTGAGTCCCAGAACAAAAAGAACAAACATTTGTATCCTGAAACACTTACATATTCTTAGTAGTTTCTATTCATGTTTGAACATTTGAGTACATTCACAAACATACCCATGTAAAAAGCCTGTTGAGAATGCAGGCCTGAACTGCTCACAGTTTATTTTTTCAGCGGAAGAATTCAAATTCTGAATATGACATTGTCCCTTTGAAAACAATTATAAAAGGGAAAATAATCTTGAGGAATAAATTTAAGCTATGCTACAGTTACTCCCTGTGATAGGGTAGTGAGAATGGTTTAGGTGGTTGTGGTGACTTTCACTGTCTCAGGTTGGGACTTGGCAAACACAAACATAGAACACAGTAAACATAAATATGATGAGGATAAACCGGCAGTTTGGGAACTGGAGGATTATCTGCAGAAAGGAAACTGATGTTTTCTCCCAATTAAAACAGTAAACTGATCAGTTTTGCAGTTGCAGTCTACTTTCAGGTAAGATGACAGTCAATATTCATATTACGTTCTCCAAAGAAAACTTAGGTTTTCCCCACTACATTTTGTAATTGTCATCCAACTCTTTAGAAGCATATACTTCGAAGATTTGCTTTGTGCATTATAAATGTTCTCTTAAACAGATTTTTTCTTTTTTGATAAAACATGGAAGATTTTAAGTAATGCGGAAAGTTTGAGAAACTAATTGTGCTAGTCTGGCAAATGAAAAAAAAAAGAAACTCCATTTACTTTTTTTCCTATATTGTGTATATGTTTGTATATTTAAGTCTATTTTAAGACCTCATGATTCCCAGGCTATGCAGTTTGGATTATCCCAGTTAAAGAAGTTTCTTCATCTGCTGCTAGGATTTTAGGATAACAAGCACATTTAGTGAGAGTTCCCTGCTGAGGAAAGTTTGCTAATAGTTAATTTCAGCTCAGACATTATTGCAACTGTGTTTGTAAGTTGCTGTTAAACAGTAACACTTGGAAACTTTGAAATGGTATTTTCAAAGCAGTTTTGAATACTGTATGATTTCTATCAAATCTAAATATTGTGAAACTCTTGATGTATTTTAGGTAGATGTAAGTGATCCTAAGGAAGCATATTTTGAGGGAGCAGGATTGGAAATAATGCTGGATAGTGAAACATGGAAAATGTCTTTCTTCAGTGCAAAAAATAACATACCTGCATATAACTTTGATATCCAGACTTGTTACCATTGGCAGGAGGTAGAAAGGTAATGAAACTTTAAATTGGGCATCAAAGTTTTACAAGTGTTCCATTTTTATTGTGCTTTCTGTCCAGATCATGCTGTTGTCCACCAATGCAAGTCTTTGCACCTCTATAAACCTGTACTGAACTCAGTACTGGAGTCAGTTCTGTTAACTTTATCAGGCTAGATTCAGAGGTAGTGCATGTCTGTCCAAGGAAGGTTTATACCAGTAAAAACATGTAGATTTAAGTTAGGCAGTAGGCAGACATTCTCAAAAGTCAGCTAGACGGGTTAGTTATTCTCTCACCATCTGTTCATCTCTGCCCGTGGCAGAGCCAACAGAGTACCTTGTGGGAGCTCCCTTAATCTATTCCAGACAAATTACATTGGAGGGACCAGTCTGAGATGGTTCCCCAGGAGCATCCACGGATCAGAAACTTTTGCCAGAGATGTCCTGGGCTATGAGGGTCTGCCTGTATGAGGGCGGGGGTGTAAAAAAAAAAAAAAAAAAAAAAA